>Ga0315293_10000409_pt1 | contig 39564 bp, 56 predicted proteins | sample YL17G13_20_MG_FD_203071 | JGI IMG/M metagenome (GOLD analysis project Ga0315293, IMG submission 203071) | Sediment microbial communities from Yellowstone Lake, YNP, Wyoming, USA - YL17G13_20 | ecosystem: Environmental > Aquatic > Freshwater > Lake > Sediment | place: USA: Wyoming | collected... | reverse complement strand
GACGATGGCGGCGAGAATGGCCCGGCCCGTGTCGATCTGTATGGCTTGGGCGATCATCTTCATCACCGCCGTGGGGCTGCCGTAAAACAAGTAGCCTTCGGGAAATCCCTGAAGGCGCGCCGCCTCCTGCCATTCGATCTGGCGCTTCCCGCCGGGCAACCGCGCGTCGAGGATCCCGAGCTCGGCGTCCCGCCGGCTGCTGAAGGTGCAGACGGTCGGGGACTTTCTGTCCGGCGCCGCGCCGTAACAATGGAGGCCGTCGAAGGTGTTCGACGTCGCCGGCTCGCGGGGCCAGAAGCGCGTCCCGACCCGGTAGGGGCCCGAGCGCAGGCGGTCCGCGAGGATCTCGGTATTGGTTCCCGGCGCCGGCCGCGGGAACTCGCCGACGAAGACCCGCCGCCTTGCCTGCGGGCTGTAGTCGCGGGCATCGATAGCCTGCCACGGTGTCAGCGGCGGCAAGTGGTCGACGATCCCGGCTACGTCTTCCAGGCACCACCAACGAGGCCTCAGCACCTCCACGATGTGGAGGCACTGGTCGAGCAACGAGTGCCATCGGGCCATCTCCTCGTCGGAGGCGGCGTTCCTCGGGTTCCACCCATTGCGAAAGATGGATATGGCTTCGCAGGGAATGCCGCCCAGCACCAGGTCCGTCTGGCCGCGGCAGCTCCTCACGAGGTCCTCGGTCGCCATCGGGCAGAGGAGATCCTGGAGGATCACCGTGGTCGCCGGATGGTTGATCTGGTACGTCCTGACGGCCTCTGGCCACCGATCGATGGCGTAGGCGATGTGGATCGGAAGGCCCCGGGCTGCGCAGGCCCAGCCTCCAGCCCCGCCGCACAGGTCGATGGCGCGAATCCGCGGGCGCCCTTCGGCCTCGACGACTCTCGCCGCGGTCATCCTGGCACCTGTCCTTTCGCCCGCGCCCGACTCCGAAAGACCACCGCCCGGTCGGCGCCCAGGGCCTCGCGGGCGGCGCGGCGGAGGTCTGGAGCGAAATGCAGCGCCGCGTAGTCCCGCACAAACTCGTTCGGAAAGTCGACCGAGATCCCTTCCTCGCCGGCAACCCAGACGGCCTCGCCGAACCATGCCCTGTAGCGCTGAGGGCCGATGGCCGCGAGCAACTGCTCGGCCGCTGCCCTGGCGACCGGCTCCTCCGGCAAGCGTACCGGCTCGGCCGGCCGAGGAGGCGCGACCTGGGCGGGCGGGGGCGCATCGCCCAGCGGAAACAGGGTCGGCTCCTCACGCGCAAACCCCCACGCGTCGAGGTCGCGACCGCTCTCGATGACGCGGCGGTCGCCTTCGCCGCCAGCGCTCCACTCGACGAGGACGATCTTCCCGCCCAGAACGTCGACGCGTTCGACCCGGGCCCTCACCGACGGGGTCGACCGCCGCCAGGCCAGAATCATGCGGCCATCCTGGATGACCTTCAGGCGCGCGAGAAACTGCTCGTGGCGGATCGCGGCGGCCAGGGCGACTACGCGCTCGCGGAGCCGCCAGACCCGGGCGTCGATGGCCGGCAGGGTCTCGATCACGAGCCGCAGGTCCTCGACCCGATACCGCTTCAGGTGCAGGTCCTCCGCGAGGACGCCCAGGATCGCCTCCAGGGGCTCGGGGTTGACTTGCCGGCGACGGAATTCCCGGGCGAGGCCGCCGAGATCGCCAGGATCCGCCGCCGCCGTGTCCGTTTTTCCTGTTAGGGTGCGCGCCGGGGGGGGCGCGGCCTCTCTCTCCTCCCCTCTCCCCCCTTTCTGCTGTTTACATGGGGGGATTATAAGGGGGGGCGTCGCAATCGGTCGTTTTTGGCACTTCTGATAGGGCTCTTTTGGCACTTCTGATAGGGCTCTTTTGGCACTTCTGATAGGGCTCTTTTGGCACTTCTCAATATGTTCAGCGGTCGATATCACGGCCGAGAGTAGGCTCTCCCTGCCGGTCTGGCGGACCTCCAGCCATCCCGCGGCGATGAGGCGGTAGACCGCTCGGTTGACCGTCCGCAGAGAGATCCTCTGGTCGATGGCCAAGTGGGCCAGGCTCATGGTCGCCGGCTCGTCGTGCGGTCCCATGCGGCGACGGATGGTCATCCAGACACCGGCGGCAACTGGCCCGTACTCGGCGAGCAGGCGAATCGGCAACTGGCCCCAAGGTTCCCCCGACGGTATCGGCTTGGGCGTCATAGGTTCCACCCCCGTAGGCCACGGGGCCCTAGGCTTCGAGCGCGTCGGCGGCGTCCTTGAGGAAGGTCAGGGCGAGGGCGTCCACCTGCGCGTCCGGGCCGAGGCCGACCTTCTCGATCTGCCGGAAGTTCTCGTCCGACAGGGCCGCATTCGTCTGGATCGCCTCGTAGGCCCGGTAAAAGGCCAGTGCGAAAAGTTCCTCGCGGGTCATGGTTCATCGCCCTCCTCCTCGTCGTCTTCCTCGGCGAACTCCTCCTCGTAGAGCTCGTCGTTGAGTTGATCCTCGGCCTCTTCCAAGAAGGTCAGGGCGAGGGACTTCGCCTCGTGCGTCCAGTTCGTCTCGCCCCGGGATATCGAGGCCACCAGGACCTCGTACTGCTCGTCCGAGACGAGCGCCTTGGCGTCGACCGCCACGTGGGCGATCCGCCTGGCCTCCTCCAGCAACTCTTCGCGCGTCATGGTTCCCTCCGTTCGATCTGTGTCCGCGGACCACGCCGTTTCACCGCTTCGGATCGACGCGCCGGGCCGGATCCGGGCGGGGGCCGCCGGTCCTGCGCCGCGGCGCCGCCGCCTCCGCCGGCGCCGCCAGGTAGTTCGGTGCCATGACCGGCCGGGGGATCACGCCTTTCTTCACCACCTCCAGGAGCGGCATGTCGATCCAGACGGAGTCCGGCGCCTTGCCGTCCTTCGCGGTCTCCGGCTGGACCGCGGCCCGCACGCAGTTCGAGACCCAGTACGCGATGCCGACCATGATGCCGGTCAGCCCCGTGATCTTGTCCTTCACCCTGTCTCCCAACTCAGGCGTATCCATGTGTCTTCCTCTCTTTCTCAATCCGCACTGCCTTGTCGGCGGGCGGCCCCGGCGGGGGGACACCGGGACCGCCCTGACCGACCCGGCCGGCGGCGACAGGCTCTGAGGGGCGCCGCCGGCAAGCGAGCGCCGGACCGCCCGGCGCCTCGCTCTGGCGGCCGCCGTCACTCGCCGGCGACCGCCATCGGAGCGCGGGGATTCGGCCCGCGCCCCGCAAGCTCAACATTTCCTTTCGGTACACGTCGGGCACAACCGTTCGTCCGGCGCGGCGTCGAACGGGACGCCGCAGACGTCGCAGATCCGTACCGCGGCCCGCGCGGCAGGAACGTTCGAGTGGCTGGAACCGATCGAGAGGAGGACCTCCTTTCGTTGGCCGCGCGGGCCCGGCAGGAATCTGATCGCCCCGGCCCGCTCCGGCAGGCCGGGGTTCGTCTTTCTCTCGCTCGTATGTGGATGGTTCACCAGTTCCTCTCGCGGCGCCCGTCCTCGGATCTCAGTCCGACAGCGCCCAGGTGCCGTCGCGCCGGATGATGAGGTCTCTGAACTGGCCAGGGGTCCCCAGAACGACTCGCGTTTCGTCCTCGCTGCAGCACAGGGTCAGGTGGCATTCGGCGAGCAACGCCGTGGCTTCCTGGAAGCGCGCGATCCCAATGCCCGGCGGGGTCGCCTCCGCGGCCCGGGCACGAGCGCCGGGCGGCCGGCACTCAACGTCGAACTCCGGGTCCCAACCCACCTCGGCGGCCGAGGCGAGGGCTGGCGTGACGCTGAGGAGTTGCTGGAGACGCCGAGCGCATCGCTCGCCGGCCTCACGCGCATCCAGGGGGATCTCAGGGTGACGCAGGCCGAGCTGAAACGTCCTCAGCATATACAGGCCCTCGACGAAGCTCATCACGTGCGTGATGCGCACGCGGCCCGCCTCGAGACCCTGGGCGTCCGCCATGGCCTGGGCGAAGTCCGGCACCGTCTTCATGGCCGCTTCCCCGCTTCATTTCGCATTTTGCACTTCGCATTCCGCATGGGCTCGGGCGCTTCGAACCGTGGCCAGGCGGAGAAACCGCAGTCGTGGTCCCCGAGGTCGATGCCGTCCATGAGGTCCTCGGCCGCCGCGCGCGTGAGGCTGTGTAGGTGGACGTGCCACCAGCGCCGGATCCACCGCCAGAGGGAGATCTTCATGGGGCGGGCCTCCTCGTGGTGGGTCTGCTGGGCACCGGTTCGGTTGTGGAGAGGTGGATCTCGAGGCTCAGCAGGCACTGGCGCTGGTCGTTGAGTCGGCAGACGGAATAGCATCCGCCCGTCCGCCGACTGCGCCGCGCGGCGGCCCGGATGTCCGTGACGAGATCCTCAACGTCCTGCGCCCTCGTCAGGCGCAGGACGCCGACGAACGGGGGCAGACACGGCGGCGCAGTTTTGCCCGTGGCGCCGGGACGGGGCAGGGAAGGGGTGAACGAACCGGAGATGGCCATGGGCGTTCCTCCCGAACGAGGAAACGGTTTGCATCGCGGGCGTTCCTACGCTATACTTCCCGCGATGGGCGAGCCGGGACCGGGACGAAGCGTCCGATCCCCAGTTGAGAAGATGAGACGGAGGCGGTGCGCCTCCGCCCGTGGAAAGCGCGCGCCCCTGGCCGGGTCCGCTGGTCGGGCAGGACTGGGCGAGCCGAGCCGAACCGGAACGGTCGGCCAGGGGTTTGGCGCGCTGGGCGTCGGCGTGCGGAACAGGCCGCGTGCGCGGCCAACCGCCGCCGGTTTGTCCTTCATGGGTCATCGGCTCGCCCCTTCTTCTGACGTGCCTACTTATCGTCAGAACGGCGAAAGAGTCAACAGAAAAAACAAGATTTTTCCTCGCCTTTGTGGAGAACTTCACGACATGAAAGGCCCAAGACGAGTTAACCCATTGCCAGGCCGGAGGTTGCGCCGCCTTGTGCAGCACGGCGAATCTGTAGAAATCGCGGGGATATGCGGCGTGTCGGCCCAGACCCTGAGCAACTACCTGACGGGCAAGCGGGCGCTGCCCAACGAAGTGCTCTCGGTCCTAGCAAGGCATTTCAATGTATCGACCGACGATCTTCTCGCGCCGGAGGGCGAATCGCCCCTGGATGCGCCTCCGGGCGGGGCGGCCCACTCCCCCCGCGCCGGGACGCAGGGCGACGAGGAGGCCCTCGTGGCGGCCTGGCGGCGGCTCGATCCGAGCCGGCGGGACTACGGCCTGATGTTTCTCAAAGTGCTCGCCGATGGCCAGTGTCTGGAATGGGCCCTGGCGGAGGCCCACGCCTACGCGGCCGAGCGAGCGCTTCTACGAGCATCCGCAGCGCCGGCAGGACCTCGGCGAGAACTCCGGGTGGAAGCAGGGCGATCAGGCGACACACCTCCGCGTGGGCCGAACCGTAAGGACAGCGCAACTTGAGGGTTAGCACACGCCACCCCCTCTGGGGCGTCTGTAGGTAAGTATACTGATATTCCGAGGTAAGTCAAATCGGGCGGCAGCGAAAGACGGGTTGAAATCGCGGGCCTGCGCGTTACGATCATCGTGGAGCCAGTCCGGTAGGAGGGGGTGCGTCATGTCGCGGATCTGCTCTGCTGCCGTGATCGTCGCCGTTCTCGTCGCGGGCTGTGCCGACAGTGCGGATACCTTTTGCCCAACCTACAGCGACCTCATGGTTCGGGTTCAGAAGGGCACCTTGACGCCGGAACGAGCGGACCAGGTGCTGGCAACACACACGAATCAGTGCACAAAATGCCAGGCACGGGAAGCGGAGAACCAACTTTTGAAGGAGGTCCGGGCGGCCCTCGGACTCTACCACGACGACATGGGTCGCTTTCCCACCGAGGAACTGGGCGGCTTGAGGGCGCTCTGGATCAAGCCGAGCTTCGTTGACGAGAACCTCGCCAAGAGGTGGGAGGGACCTTACATGCAGGAGCCACGCGAAGGGTGGGCCAAGAAGGTACACTACCAAGCGGTGTCGCACGGTATCTCGTATAAGCTTTGGTCGGGGCCGATGACCACGCCGGAGGCGCTGGAATGACCGGGGCCGCAACAAGAGACCCTGGAACCCGATTGAAAGGGGGACTGTGATGCCTGAGCCGAAGACGGAAGCGGACCTGCGGGCCTTCAGGCAACGGACGGCGGCGGAGCCGCAGAAACCGGCCGGGCGACGGGCGAAGGACCCGTGCGGCGGCGGCCTGGTGAGGGCCCTTGAATCGCTCGGGGCGATCTTGATCGTCCTCGGGTTGACCGGCCTTCTCGTGGGCGTGCTCACCACAGCCGCCCACCTCTACTACGGCAGGGAGGGCGTGGACGTCTACGTCGGCCTTTCGTCGTCGATCTTCACCGCCCTCGCCGGAGTCGTCTTTCTCTGGATGGGGGAGGTCCTCTACCTGCTCCGCCGGATCGACGAGCGCGCGCGCGGGGAGCCTTGACGGAAATCATCCCATTGATATAATCTGCATGAGCGGCCAGTGAATGGGTCGCTTCGACTTCAGAGGCCGTTCGGGGCCTGAACCCCGGCGGCCTTTTTCCTTGCGCGGAGGTCCGGATGGAGGACAGAGAAGGCACGGATGGATGGGCCTTTCGCATGCTCCTGGCCGCCTTCGCGGCCGCAACTTGGACGCCCCGACGTCGGGGCGCTCGCCGTGTCGAGCGGCCGAGTCTCGAGCGGGTCAAAGTAGCCCGCAACAAGCCATGCCCGTGCGGCAGCGGCAAGAAATGGAAGCGTTGCTGCGGAAGGCGCCGCCCATGAACTCCGTCGCCGAGGGTTGCGCGCGGGAAGCCGATCTCGAGCAGGCGGTCGCCGCGTTCATCGAGTCGACCGGCCTCTTCCGGGTGTTCCGCCAGGTCGTCGGCAGGGCCTTGTGGACCGCGTGCCCTTCGGCCGGATGGGTGCGCTGCGACCTCTTGCTCCTGGCCTCGAGGCGCGGACTCCTGGCGGGGTGGAGGCACGGACCTATCCTGCTGGAGATCAAGCGCCCGGGCGACGGCATCGGTCGTGCCCTCTCCCAGATGCTCGACTACCTGCGCTCGAGCTGGCTCTTGCCCAACGGCGTCCCCGTGATGGCCTCTTGGGCGTTCGTCTACCCGGCCGATCGGGCGCATGGCCCGCTCGCGAGTCTGATGGCGCAGAACCGGATCGGCACGGCGAGCCTCGTCCGCGGCGAGATGAACCTTTACTGCGGGGAGCAGCGGGTGCTGACGCTCTGCGATGGCGGTGTTCTGCGCGTCGGCCAGGCCTCCATCGGTCGGCGGTTCGGATCGCGCGCGTAGGTACTTTCCGGGGGCAACCGCGGCGGTGGGTACGCCGAACCGCCCGCAGAGGCGGTAGAGTTTATTGGTTGCCGCGGCGAGGATGAACCCATGAAAACTTGAGCGTGGACGAGGCGCCGAGCGCGGCCGGCGGCAGTAGCGCTGACCGGCAGCGCCGTGGTGGTGATGACACCGCGGTATTTTGCACGCTCGACGCCCAGTCGAGACAGCCCAATCCTACAGGCGGTAGCAGAAACGGCAGTAAAAAAGTGAAGGAGCACATCGCGGCGTCGCTCAAGAGGTTAGTCGTAGGTATTGACACTATTGCACCCGACCCGGCCAACGCCAGGCTGCACCCGGAGGCCAACCTGGACGCCATTCGCGGAAGCCTCCTGGCCTTCGGCCAGCAGAGACCCATCCTCGCAGATCCCGACGGCGTCATCGTGGCCGGCAACGGGCTCTACTTGGCCGCGCGGCAACTCGGCTGGAAGCGCATTGCCGCGCTCCGCACCTCGCTCGCCGGTGTGAAGCGCGCCGGCTACGCCATCGCCGACAACCGCACGGCGGAATTGGCCGAGTGGGACACCGAGGCCCTGGCCCACCAGCTCCGCGAACTCGAAAAGGAAATGGACCTCGCCGGCATCGGCTTCGATCCGGACGAACTCGCCCGGCTCCTGGGACGGGCCGAGGGCCTCACGGACCCGGATGCCGTGCCCGCGTTGCCGGACAGGGCCGTGACGAAGCCCGGCGATCTGTGGGTGCTCGGCAATCACCGGCTGCTGTGTGGCAACTCCGCCAACCCCGCTGACGTCCGGCGCCTGCTGGCCGGCGCTCCCATCCATCTCGTCAACACCGACCCGCCACGCGCGCCCAGGGGGCACCGGCTCCCACCCGAGGAAGAGCATCGGCAACCTCCTGGGCAGAGACGCCGGCGGCAGCGGCCAGAGCATTCATAACGCTCCCTCGAAGTTTTTCTGAGGCCCCACCCGGCGCAATGTGCTTCAGCACGGCCTCAAGGCCCGCCTGGCTGGCAGTCAGCGCGAGGTCCGGGGCCCTGGCCCCTTCCGTTGCCGTTGAGGCTGCGCGCGCACAAGAGGGGGGCGGTGCTGTCTCCTCCTCCCCTCTCTTCGTTAACTTATCTCCTGATATAGTGACCCCCGCGCCAGCGAGGGGGTCCCCCGCGCCAGCGAGGGGGTCCCCCGCGCCCTTGGAGGCGGACCCCCGCGCCCGCGCAGGGGGTGCGGGCGCATTTGGGCCGCCGAGACCCCCTCCACCACAGAGGGGGTAAACGACCGCCTTTCGGCTGTCGCCTGGGTCACGGCCTATGGCCCGTATGAGTGCGTCTTCACTCTGGTGCCTCCTCCTCGACTCCTCAAGCCAGGCAAGCCGGTAGATGCTGGCCCCAGCCCCGCCGCCGCGCTCAAGGCACTCCATGGCGCCGATGACCTCGAGCAAGTGCAGCGATCGGTAGACCATGCCGGCCTGGAGCCCGGTCCAGAAAACCAGGTCACCCTGGGATGCCCAGAAACGGCAAGTCCTCTGGCCGATCGCCTCGGCGACCGCAAGGATGATCTTGGCCTGCGGGGACAGATCAGACCGCCTGAGAACCTCGCGGCGGATCCTCGGATCGAAGTGCAGCGGCTCCCAGTTCTTCTTTCGGACCACTGCCGTCTTAGTGCGTACTTCGTCCAACGCTCTTCCCCATCGCCGAGTTACCCACGGGCCCCAGAGGTGCCTGATCGAACAAATTGAGTTGCGTAACCCTCTTTGTGGACATGCCTGTACCTTCACTGGCCGGTACGACCCGCGGACCGGCGAACCGCAGGGTCCCCCCGAGGATGCGGTAGCCGCACGGGCGGCCGCGGCCCCCATCCGATACCTCACGCAGAATCCTGCCGGCGGCCTCGAGGCCCGCCAACGCCGATTCAACGGCGGATGTGCTCAAGCCGGACTCCTGCGCAAGGGCGTATCGAGACACGAAGACAAGACCACCGCTCCGGGCCAGCCGGAGGAGGTGCGCCAGCACCAACTTGGCCGCGGGGCGGAGGCCCCTGTCGGCCAGAATAGCGGCGGGGATCATCAGATCTTTATCGCGCACGTTACTCGCCTCCTGGCCACGCGGCTCGCGCGGACATGGTCTCTGTAAGATCCCGCCGCGGCGGCGCGGCGCTGATGGATGAAGCGGGTCAGGGCCCGACGACCCCGAAAACAGGAAAGTTGAGTGGCTGCCAGGCGGACGGTGCCCGGTGGATAGGCGCCAGGAACGGGCACCCGCGTAGAGTACAGGCCCGCCAGTCGACCGTTCGCGGTTGAAGGGTTGCCATTCATGGCGATGCCTGCCCCATCAAGCCACCGCGGGTTGATGTGCCGCGGCGGGGTTCCGATTGGCGGATCGCTTGGCCTTCGGCGTCCGTGGGGGGAAGACCTTTTTCGCGCGCTGGACGTCCACCGCCCTCCAACAGAAATCCCCGGCGGAGTTCTTGGGCGGTGCTGGGAGCCGGTTATCCCACACCGCATGCGCGAGCGTGGCGCTGCGGACGCCGAGCAGGGCCGCGACCTCTCGCGTGCTCTTGTAGTTCATCATCTCGATACCTCCTTGGCTGGCTTGGGCGCGCAAAAAAAGGCCCGCGCGGCGGAGATTCCGCCACGCGAGCCCAAGACTCCGCATTCACCGACGCCCTGCGAGAGTGTGCCGGAACGGACGCCCGGTCGCCAGCTCTCACCTGCTCTTATGGGCTGGGTCTTGCGCGGCATAAGCGCTGCTCCGGCCCAGTCCTGATTAACTAACATACCAATCCCCCGCCCAGGGTCAACAACAAAATGGAAAAATTCCTCGCGGCCTGCGGCAGCCGCGGGAACCGCCTAAGGTTCGAGGTTTCCTGCCGGGGGCGGATGATTCCCGTCAAGACTCCCCCCGCCCCCGGATGAAGTCTCGCGGGCCGCCTGGAAATCGGCGACGACCTCGGGGCGGACGTGATGCCGGCAGCGGGCGCGGCCTTGGCGTCCTTGGCCGCTTCGCCCGCCGGTTTGGTCCCTGCGCCGACCTGGGCACCCACAGCGGCCTTGGCGGCCTGGACCTCGGCCTTCGAGAGCGCGCCCGGGCCACGCAACCGCTGGGCGCTCTTGATACGGACGGCCTTGCCCGTCTTCGTGTTGACGGCGTCCCAGCCACCGTAGCGCGATTCGCCGGTGATCCGCACAGGCACGACCTTGTCGCTGACCTTCGCCAGGAAGGTCCCACCCACTTTCACCTCGTGCTTCTTCATGACTCGACTCCTCTCGTTATCCGTGCAGGCCGCTGCCCGAATGGCCTCGTGCATCACCGCGATCCTCGCGGCGCGACGTGCAGCCCGCTCTTGCCTTTGTTTGAGGCTAAGTGTGTCCATCTCCTACTTCGTCGGTGGCGTGTACTGCTTGCCGCAGGTGGTGCACTTGACCGCCCCATCGTCCTGCCACACCAGCTTGTCGACGTTCCGCTCGCCGCAGCCGGGGCAAGCCTCGGCCTCCGCCACCAGTTCCTCCGCCTGGGCGTTGATGGCGTCGCGGACGTAATCCACATCGATGGATTCCGGATCGTCGACGCCTGCCGCCATGTCCTGGATGACGCCCTCCAGGCCATCGAGGTCGCGGCCGAGGGCCCGCTCGACCTCGCGGCACTTCGCCCAGACCTCGTGCAGGGCGGCGACCGCCGCCCGCATGGTCGGGAGGATCGTCTCGGCTTGCTTCGCGCTGATCACGGCCTTGCCCGCGTCGAGGAACGCAAGCCAGGTCTCGCGCGTCATCGGCTTGTGGGCCTCCAGGAAGCCGGGGCCCGACACCTGCCACAGCTTCGGATCCAGCGGGTCCGGGTGGACCCGCGCCCGGCCGCGCGCGAGGCGGTTCGCCTCCAGGAGGGTCAGTGGCTCCGCCGCCTCGGCCCGCCGCTCTTCGCCTGTCCGCGTTCCTCGTCCGTATCGTCGCATCCTCATGGTACGCCTCCTTGCGGCCGACCCGGCCGCCTGGTGGTCCTCCTCGAGGGCCGTCAGGCGGGCGCCCGCCGCTTTCAGTCGGCGAAGGTCTCTATCGCCCGCAGGTACTCGGCCACGTCGCCGTTCGTGCCGTGGCAGCCGTCGAGCATCTCCTGCAGCCGGCGGGCGGTGCGCTCGAGCAGTTCTTGATCGTGGGAGATGGTCGCGACCTCCCAGATCGCCGTCTCGAACACCGGTACGTCGCGCTTGGCCGACTGGATGAACCGCGCGGGGTACTTGGCCTCGATATGAATCCTGCTCTCCACCCGGCTCAGCGTCGCCTCGCCCCTGGGGCCCTCGACTGTCATTCGCGTTGTCTTCATCGTATACTCCTTTGCGGCCTACAGGCGGCCGCTTGCCGCCCGACCAGAGACATGATGGCCTGCTTATGCGTCGGGGGCAAGGCGAATATGGAAGGAATTGCATATTTCTGGCCGCGGTAACTCGCGCCCCCGGCGCCGGTTGCGCGCCGGCGGCAAAAGACCGGAAGATTTCTCATGGATGCCGATCGGCAACTTACGCACCGGGCCGCCCTCGCCGCCGCCGCCGCCGCCCGCCCCCTGGGCATTCGCTGCCCCAACTGCGGATGCCCGGCCCTGGAGGTTCTGCAGACCCGCCGCGCCGCCGACGGCCGTATCCTGAGGCGCCGCCGGTGCCGCCGCTGCGGCCAGCGCGTCAGCACCTCGGAGCATGTCGTAAGTTCGCGCTAGAGCCGAGGGCGTGGGCGGATGAAGACCCGGCCCGGACACTCGGCGCATCCCCGGTGATATTGTGCATTGTTATGATTCCAGATCCGCCCTGGGGAGCCGGCGCATCTACTACGGGTGTAGACATTCGCAAGATAGGACTTCACACCGGCTCGACGCCGGGCTAAAATGAACATGCAGGACGCCGGCCCGAGGGGTCCGGCGACCAGGGCCGTTCGGGGCCGAACACCCGAGCGGCCCCTTTTTGCCAGGAGCTCTAGCGTGGCCCCCAAGACGCCGCGACCCGCGCTGCGGAAGAGTTTGGCGGCACTGGTCCAGGCCGCGGCCGGCGGCCGGGCGGATCTTAAGTGGCTCGACAAGGCCATCCGCAAAGCGGGGTACGTGCCCGGCGCCGATTGCCTCTCACCCGCGGACCTGCGGGCCGCCTCCGCGTCAATCGTCCGCGTGCTGGCGGAGGCCCAGGCCGCCGCCAAGAACCCCTGCTGCCGCACGGGATTCCACCATGCCCTCGAAGCGCTCCGCGCCGCTACCGCCGAAAGGCAAGATGCTCCTCTCGGACGTGCTCGCGGCACTCGATAAGCGTCAGGCCACCGGAGCGGCGCGGGCCGAGCGCTATGCCCGGCACCGGGTCGCCGTCGGCGAGGCCCAGGCGGCCGCCGTGCGCGCCGCCCAGGACATCGCCCCCATTCCCGCCCGCGCCAACCGGGCACGGTGGCGGCGCGCCCGGGCGAGCCTCCGCATCTTCTGCGAGACCTATCTGGCGGAAACGTTCTACCTGCCCTGGGCCGAGGATCACCTCAAGGTCATCGCGAGGCTCCAGGAGGCGGTGATGCGGGGCGGCCTCTTCGCCTACGCCATGCCCCGCGGCGGCGGCAAGACGTGCCTCGCGGAGGCGGCCACCCTCTGGGCCGTCCTCTACGGGTACCGGCGGTTCGTCGTGATCCTGACGGTCTCGGCGAAACGATCGGCCGAGATCATGGAGGAGCTGAAGGGGCTTCTCGGCTTCCGCACCGAACCTGAGTCGCCCCTCACCCTGGACTTTGGCCCGGAGCTCGCGCCGTTTCTCGCCCTGGAGGGCGAGCCGCGCCGATGCCTCGGCCAGCGGTGCGGAGGCCGGCCGACCCTCGTCCGATGGCAACAGCTTCGCGTGGTCTTCGGTCTCTTGGGGCCCGACGCTGCCGGCGGGCCGCAGAGCCTCGCCTCGGGCGCGATCATCTCCGCCTCGGGCCTGACGGGAGGGGGCGTCCGCGGCCAGCGCTGCCGGCTGCCCGATTCGCGCGAGCCGATCCGTCCCGACCTGGCTCTCGTCGACGATCCGCAAAACGACAGGATCGCCGCCTCCCCCGGACAGGTGCGCAGCCGCGTCGCGCTCCTGAATGGCGCCGTCCTGGGGATGGCAGGGCCGAACCGGCGGATCTCGGCGCTCGCGACCGTCACCGTGATCCAGCCCGACGATGTGGCGTCGAAGCTCTTGGATCACGAGAAGTCGCCGTATTGGCGCGGGGAACGCATGAAGATGCTTCACGGCAGGGAGGAAAACCCGAAGCTCTGGGAGGAGTACCGCACCTTGCGCCTCGAGGACATCGCCGGCGGCACCGACCGGGCCGACGCCTTCTACCGATCGCGCCGGGCCGAGATGGACGCGGGCCTTCGATCCTCCTGGCCGGCCCGTCTGGATGGCATGACGAGCGCCATCCAGGCCGCGATGGAACTGAAGTTCCGCGATGAGCCGACGTTCCAGGCCGAGTACCAGAACGAACCCCTGCCGCGCGAGGCCGGGCGCGACGCGCTCTCGGTCGACCGCGTGATGCAAGCGCTGAACGGTCGCCCGCGCGGCGAGGTGCCCGAGTCGGCGACCCGTCTGACGATGTTCATCGACGTCCACCAGAGACTGCTTTTTTATTGCACCTGTGCCTGGGAGGAGAACTTTACGGGCTACGTGATCGACTACGGCACTTTCCCCGAGCAGCGGCGGGCCTCCTTCACGGCGGCCGACGCCCCGCACACCCTCTCGCGCGCCTACCCGGGCGCGGGCGTCAACGGGGCCATCCATGCCGGCCTGGAACACCTCGTCTCGTCGAGTCTCATCCGCGACTTCAAGCGCGGCGGCGCCGCCGTGCGCGTCGACCGCGTGCTCGTGGACATCGGATACAAGCCGGAGGTGGTGGTGGCCGTCAGGCACAAGATCGGCGGCTCGACCCTGCTGCTCGCGCGCGGGATTGGCCTCAGGGCGAACCGCAAACCGATCGCGACCTGGGTCCGGAAGCGCGGCGAGATCCACGGCCACCACTGGTACGTGCCGAATGTCCACAAGACGGGGGACTATCCCCACGTGCTCGTCGATGTGAACTACTGGAAATCCTTCGTCCATGCGGCTTTTGCGACGGCGGCCGGCGACCCCGGCGCGCTGACGCTCTTCGGCCGCGATCCGCGGGAGCACGAGGTCTTCGCCGAGCACGTCGCCCGCAGCGAGTACTGCCGCGTGCTCGTAGGGCCCTGGGGGCCGGTGGGCGAATGGCTCCCGATGCCGGCGAAGTCGGAGAATCACTGGCTCGACTGCCTGGTGGGCTGCGCCGCGGGGGCCTCGATCTCGGGCGTCCGGGTCCCCGGGGCGGAGGGCGCGCCGGCCGCGCCCCGGCGCCAGGGACGCCGCCAAGCCAGGGAAGCGAGCTACCTCTTCTAACGTGATGAACCCCCGGCGATTCACCGGGGGCGAAATAAACATAGGAGACGAGACATGTCGAAGCAAAGTCGTGGTCGCCCCCCTGGAACGCCCTCCGAGATGTCGCCCCCGGTCGCGGACCTCCAGGCCAGGAGCCGCTGCCCGAAATGCGGCAGCGACCGCCGGACCCAGTACTGGTCGAAGCAGATCCAGGAGTTCGCGGGCATCCTGCCGGACGGGCGCCGCTACGGGCGCATCGTCCGCCGCCGCTGCCGGTGCCTGGATTGCGGCCAGGTCCGCATCGACCGCCAGTACGAATAAGAAAGAATTCGGCCGGCCGAATTCAATCCGCCGCGCGTCCTTGACGCGCCGGCGCCCGGGGCAACAATCAAGAGCGTGGCGGCCGACGGGCCGCGCCTGAAGTCGGACACGGGAACGAGAGGCCGTGTGGGGCCACACCCCCACACGGCCTTTTTTCTCGTTTTTGCTAGGAGGCCAGGCGTCGGAGGCGGCATGGCGACGGTGGCAGAGCAGCTCGTCGCAAAGATCGAGGCGGCCATCCTCGCCAGTCCGCTGGCCGAGCAGATCTCCATCGATGGCCAGTCCGTCTCCATGCCGGAAGCCCTCCGGAAACTCGAGTACTGGCGCCGGCGAGCCGCCCGCGAGGCCGGCGGCCGGCCGATCGTCTCGACGGTCGATCTTTCGGGGTGCTGATGGTGGCCATAGCCGACAAGCGGCGTTTCATCCTCGGCCCCGACGGGCTCCCGGCCGTCCGGGCCGGCTACGACGCCGTCGACTCCTCCAATCGCCGGCGTTTGCCCCCGACGGCCCTGAAGGACGAGGACCGCGAGCTCCTGCCGCAGGGGCGCCGGGCCCTCGTGGCCACCGCCCGCGACCTGCGCCGCAACTACTCGATTGCCGCGTGGGCCATTCGGAAACACCTCGACTACGTCTCCACCTTTTCCTTCCAGTCCCGCACGGGCGACGCGGAGCTCGACACCCGCATCGAGGCCCTGATGGCCTCGTGGTCGCAGAAGGAGAACTGCGACGTCGCCGCCCGGCATCCCCTCTCGCGCCTCATCCGCATCCTCGAGGGCCACCGGGTCGTCGACGGGGATGTGTTCGTCCTGAAACTCTCCGACGGCCGTGTGCAGGGCATCGAGGGCGACCGCGTCCGCAATCCACTCGGCGGTCTCCCGGCCGGGGTGCCCGGCGAGAGCGTGCTGCACGGCGTCCAGGTGAACGCGGCGGGACGGGCCCTCGCCTACTCGGTCTGCCGGCGGGTGGGCGGGACGGGTTTTGAGTTCGAGCGGATGCTCCCGGCCGCCTGGTGCTACCACCACGGCTACTTCGACCGCCTCGACCAGGTGCGCGGCGTCACCCCCCTCTCCAGCGCCCTGAACGACTTCCGCGACACCTACGAGGCCAAGGACTACGCCCTGGCGAAGATGAAGATATCGCAACTCTTCGGCCTGATCTTCTTCCGCGAGGCCGCCGAGGAGATGGGGATCGTCACGCCCGAGACGCCCGACGCCGCCGAGGAGGCCGCCAGCGCCAACCACTACAAGGTCGACTTCGGCAAAGGGCCGTTCAAGCTCGAGCTCGACGCCGGGGACCGGGCCGAGTGGCTCGAGACTAAGACCCCGGCCGCCGAGACCCAGACCTTCTTCCAGGCGATGGTCGAGGCCGCCCTCAAATCCCTCGATATCCCGATGAGTTTCTACGACGGCAGCCGGACGAACTTCTTCGGCAGCCGCGCGGAGCTGAACCACTACCTCGCCTCCGCCGCCGTCAAGCGGAAGGACAACCAGGACCTGCTGGGGTGGTTGACCGCCTGGCGCCTCGGCCTGTGGGTCGACGACGGCGAGCTCGAATTGCTCGCCGCGAGGACCCTCCGGGACCTCCGGTGGGAGTGGGTCCACGCCGGTCTGCCGTGGTGGAACCCCCAGCAGGAGGTCAACGCCGACGTGCAGGCCATCGCCGGGGCCCTGACGAGCCGCCAGCGGCGCTGCAAGGAGCGCGGCGACGACTGGTACGAGATCCTCGACGAGCTCGCGGCCGAGCAGAAAGCGCTGGCCGATCGGGGGCTGCCGACCGACGTGAAGCCCGCCCACGTCCTCATCTCGGACATCGCGGGCGAAGGAAAGGACTGAACATGCCGGATCTTTCTCTTCCACTTCCGGCGCTATCGGCCCTCGAGGCCGGTTCGATTCCGGCCCCCGCTACCACAGATGTCCTCGCCTCGGATCGGGGCCGCATCCAGAAATGCGCGGCGCAGCATTTCGGGCCCTGGTTCATCGAGACCGCCTGGTTCGAGCGGGCCGTGGCCGCGGTCAAGGCGGGGATCTGGGTCGTGCCGGCGCCGAAGAATTTCTCCCTGGGCGGCGACGAGGAAGCGCCGCCCGTCGCCTACCGCCTGACGGAGGACGGGATCGCGGTCCTCTCCATCGAGGGCCCGATGCACAAGGGCGATTCGTCCTTCGGCGGCACCTCGACCGTGCGGACCCGCCAGGCCCTCCGCCAGGCCCTCCGGGACCCGCAGATGCGCGGCATCATGATCCTCGGCGATTCCCCGGGCGGCACCGTGGCCGGGACGGCGGAACTGGCCGCCGACGTGGCGGCCGCCGCCAGGCGGGTGCCCTTGCACGTCCACATCGAGGATCTCGGCGCGTCCGCGATGTTTTACGTCGCCGCCCAAGCCCGGTACCTGACAGCCTGCGCGTCGAGCCTCATCGGTTCGATCGGCACCGTGGCCGTCGTCGAGGATTCCTCGGGCGAGATGGCCAAGGAAGGCATCGTGGTCCACGTCGTCTCGACGGGGCCCTACAAGGGCGCCTTCACCCCCGGCGCGCCCGTCAGCGAGGACCACCTGAAATATCTCCAGGGTTACGTGAACGCCTTCGGCGAGCAGTTCGTGGCAGCTGTTGCGGCCGGCCGCCGCGTCCCGGTGGACCGCGTCCGCGGCTGGGCCGACGGCCGGATCCACCTCGCCGAGACGGCCCGCGCGATGGGCATGATCGACGCCGTGTGCGGACAGGACGAGGCCTTCGCCGCCCTCCGCCAGGAACTGGCCAATCCCAAGAAAGGATCCGTCGCCATGTGGAACCCGATCCGTGCCCTGCTCGGCGCCTCGAAGGCCGAGCCTGTCGTGGAAGCCGTCGCCATCGCCGCCGCAACCGCGGCAAGTCCGGCGCCGGCGCCCGCGCCTGCGGCTGCCGCCCCGCGGCCAGCCAGCACCCCGCCCGAACAGCCGGAGGCGGTCGATACCAAGGCCCGCTTCGTTGTCGCCGACGCGCCGGCGGCCGCACCCGCGGCCCCAGGGGCGGCCGGTACGCCCCCCGGGCCGCAGGTCCTGGCGGCCGCCCCCGACGGCCCCCCGGCCGGTCACCGAGACGTCGGCGTCGTCCTCGAGCTCTCCCTCTCTGATAGGGCGACCGTCGAGGCCGAGCTGCTCGCGAATCTGAAGCGGTTCATGGAAGCCTTCGGCCCGGCGGGCGCCGCGTGGTTCGCCACCGGCAAGACGTTCGAGGAGGCCCAGGCCCTCCACGCCGCCGCCGTCGTGACGGAGCGCGACCGGCTGACGAAGGAGGTCGCGGACCTCAAGGCCCGCATCGCCGCCGACCGCGGGTCGCCGACGCCCGTCAGCTTCAGCGCCGGCGCCGAGGACTCGCCGGCCGCCGCGGCGAGCCGGGATCTGGCCGCCAAGATCGGGCCGAACCTCGCGCGCGTGGCCGCGGGGCTGAAGTTCGCCCGCAAGGACTGAAAAGCAAGAAGAACCCCCGGCGACGCGCCGGGGGTCAACGGAACCGTTCCTGGTTCGGCAGGAGGCAACGCATCACGAAAGGAAGCACACATGCCTATGCCGACACTGCTGGACATCGCGAAGGCCAACGGCTCGGAGGCCGTGGTCGGCCTCATCGATGAGTCGACCAAGGTGCACCCGGAGCTCGTGCTGGGGGCCGCCCGCACGATCAAGGGCCTAAACTACAAGACCCTGGTCCGGACCGCCGTCCCCACCGGCAACTCGTTCCGCGCCGCCAACGAGGGCGTGGCGTCGGCGAAGGGGACGTACATCAACCGCCTCGTCGAGGCCTTCATCCTGAACCCGCGGTGGGACTGCGACAAGGCCATCGCCGACGCCCACGAGGACGGGGCGGCCGCCTTCATCGCCCTCGAGGGCGGCGCCATCCTCGAAGGCGCGATGCAGGACCTCTGTTCCCAGTTCTACTACGGGACGGGGGCGGGCGGCAGCGCGAAAGGTTTCCCCGGCCTCCTCGCGTCTCTCGACACGACCAACATGGTCATCGACGCCGCCGGCACCACGGCGACGACCGGGTCGAGCGTCTGGGCGGTCCGCTGGGGTCCGAAGCAGGTGCAATGGATCTGGGGTTTGAACGGCCAGCTCGCCCTCTCCGACGTCCGGGAGGAATCGGTCGTCGACTCCGGCGGGACGAACAAGTACACCGCCTACGTCCAGGAGATCCTCGCGCGGCCGGGCGTCCAGGTGGGGAGCCTCTTCTCCATCGCGCGCCTGAAGAAGCTGACGGCCGACGTCGGCCACACCCTGACCGACGACCTGATCGCCCAGCTCCTGGCGCTCTTCCCGGCCGGGACGCAGCCCGACGTCCTCCTGATGAGCCGCCGGTCGCGGGCCCAGCTCCAGAACTCGCGCACGGCGACGAACGCCACGGGCGCCCCGGCCCCGTTCCCGATCGACGCCTTCGGCATCCCGATCGCCGCCAGCGACGCGATCCTGAACACCGAGGCGCTGACGCTGTAAAGAAAGTTCAAAGTTCAAGGTTCAAGGTTCAAAGTTATGGACACTTTGAACTTGGAACTGTCTGGTTTTGTCACATGCACTCTTGTGATCGGTCGCCCGGAAGCGGCCGGGAAAGGATGAACCCATGAGTCCTCTGAACGTGCAAGACGCGAGCCTGAACCAGTCGAAGGCCCTGCCGGCCGCCGGGGCCTCGGCCTCGACCACCGGCATCGACCTCGGCCCGGCCCAGGACTTCCTGGCCACCGTGGAGTTCGAGGTGGCGGTGCCCGCCACGCCGGCCCTCGTCGAGACCAAGACGATCATCGTCGACATCCAGACCGACAACGACGTCGCCTTCGGCAGCCCGAAGACGATCATCGACAACATCATCACAGTGACCGGCCAGGCGGCGGCGGCCGGCGGCGCAGCGGCCTCCGAGCGGTTCCGCGTGCCGACGAACGTGGAACGGTATCTCCGCGCCACGGCCACCGTCCTCGCGGCCGGCGGCGACAACACCGCCGTCTCGTTCACCCTGAAGCCCTGCTTCTAGGCCGGAGGCCGGCATGGGCATCCTGGCCGACGCGGCCGCCGCTCTGGCCGCCACCCTCGCGGGGGGCGAAGGGGCGCCGGTCGAGTACTCGCGCGGCACGCTCAAGGGCATGGTCGTCGCCTGGCGGAGCCGGACGGACCTCCAGGTCGAGAACGCCGACGGCCTCGTGACGACGTTCGAGAGCTGGGACTGGCACCTCGCCGCGGCCGACCTAGTCGACGTCTTCGGCGACCCGCAGGCGGGCGACCGGATCCGCGACGGACAGGGCGCCCTCTACGAGGTGATGGAGGTCCCCGGCGGCCGGCCGTGGCGCGACGTCCAGGGCGTGCTCCGGATCCACACGAAAGTGGTGGCCTGAGATGGATCGCAACGGCTTCACCGACGGCGAAGAGGCCCTCATCGAGAAGATCGCCCTGGCGGCGGTGGACCGGATGGCCGGGCCGGTCTGCGAGAAGGTGAAGCAGGCCATCGCCCTCCACGCCGCGACGTGCCCGGGCCCGCAAGAGATGGCGAAGTGGAAGGCCAAGGCCGGGGGGTTCGTCCTCGGGATCTCCGCGGGGGGCTTCATCGCGGGGTGGGCCGTGACGAAGGTCCTGGCCCACGTGTTCGGACCCTAACATGTCATATTCATGGGACATCGCGTGTGCCGTGGCCGAGTCGCTCGCCGCCGAAGCGGCGTTCATCGGCCGGTTCACCGCCGCCGCCAGCTTCGACACGACCGAGAAATTGCCGGACCTCGCCGCAGGCGCCGTCGTCACGGTCTACCCCGGCGAGATCGGCGAGGACTACATCGGGCGATCCAAAGTCGCCGAGGGGCACGCCGTCCGGGTCGGCCTCCGGGAACGGCCGGCCGAGGCCGCGACGTTCGACGATGCGTGGATGGCGGCGCGCCTCGGCCTCCTGGAGGAGATCCGCGACTTCCTCCGCCACCGAGAGTTGACCCTCGCCGGCGGCGAGAAGGCCGTCGTAAAGAAGACGGAGATCCCGATCTCGTGGGAACCGACCCACCGGCGCGAACTCAGGCAATACACGGGCCTCGTGCTCCTGACGGTGGAACTCGTAAGGTAGGAGCCTGCTTATGTCACTGGCAAAATGGTTCAGCCACCTGCTGGCCCTCTCCGACGACAAGGGGATCGCCCTGTTCGCCGGCGGCAAGTCGAAGTCCGCCGGCGACACCTATGCCGCCGCCGCCGATCCCCAGGAGGTCGTCGCGCTTGTGGCCGGCAAGGAGATCCAGCGGACGGCGATGACGATCGAGCCGGCCGAAGGGGCGACGTGGCAGTGGTTCTCGAACGCCCTCGCCATCTCCGAGGCCTACAGCGTGCCGATGGCCCTCGCCGCGCCGAAGCTCGGCAAGAACACCGTCGCCGGCGAGGCCCTGAAGCTCAGGGTCCAGGGCGGCGACGTCGCCGTCGACATCGAGTACGTCGAGGTCGATCCGTAGTCGGGAGGTATAGATGGCCATAGCGACTATCGATGACATCGTGGCGGGCCTCGCGTCGAAGCAGACGCTGCGGTTCCAAAAGAACATCACGGCGCCCAAGGCGGCCGGGGCCTTCCAGAGTGCGTGGCTCGCCACGGGGATCCCCGGCCCGGGCGCGACCCCGCCTGCGTACACGGCCGGGTCGGGCTATACGTGCGATAAGGCCACGTCGGGCGCCATCGCCTACGCGAACGGCGCTGTCCAGAACTGGCTCGCCAAGCTCTTCGCGACCAGCTCCCTGGTCGGGACGCTCATCCTGGCCGACAGGCTGTGGTCGTGTTCCGGCATGGGGTTTGCCATCGGGACCTACACCGTCACGACGCCCGGCAGCCTGCCCGCCCGCATCACAGACGGCGGCGTGGATTGCGAACTGTGGGTCGAGCAGTTCGCCGCGGCCGGCGCCGCCTCGGGGACGCTCACGGCGAACTATCTCAACACGCTCGGGCAGGCCAAGGCTGGCGTGATCGGCGCCGTTGTGAGCGCCCCGGCGATCGGTCAGATGCAGCCGGTCCCCCGGCAGACCGGGGACCTGGGGATCTCCCAACTCACGAGCGTGGTCAACTCGGCGACGTGGACGAGCGGTTCCTGGGGCATGACCATCCTCAAGCGGATCGCGGAGATCGAGATCCCGATCGCCGGCGTGGGGAAGACCCTGGATTGGGCGGCGCTCGGGCTGCCGCCGATCCCGGCGGACGCCTGTTTGATGGGGCTCTGGATGGCGAACGCGACCACGGCGCCGGTCGTCATCGGGCGCGGGGAAGTGATCGACAAATGACGCATGGCTATAAAAACATCTTCGGCGAGGAGCGGATCGGGACGGCGCTCTTCCAGACCGGCGGAACCGTGGACGCCGTCGCGGCGGACTGGTTCTTTGGGACCGCCGAAGCACCAGCGGGCGTGTGCGTGCTCGTCTATCCAGAGTGGCAGCCCAAGGGGTAACCTGGCATGACGCTTCCGACGGGCCACAAGACGACGCTCACGCGGGCCAGCATCGCCACGAAACTGGCGGCGGACGGCCAGTCGATCCTGCCCGTCGTCTCCGGGGCGGCGCGCTTCGAAAAGGTCGCCAGCGGCGGCGTCGTCGTGACGGATCGCGGCCCCGGCTACCCGATGGACTATGACGCCGGCCGCGGTCTCATCCTCTACGTGAGCGCCGACCAGCAGAAGCTCTACGCCAAGGCCCCGCCCCTCGGAGACCTCGCGGCCGCCCCCGGCCAGCTCATCCTGGACGTGACCGACATCGCCGCGGACATGGAGGCGGAGGGATGGGTCAACATCACGGCCTGCCGCGCGATGGCGGACGGCTCGTGGCTCCTCGTCATCGGCCGCCTCGGCGGCTACACCGACGGCGCGATCGAGCAGTGCCGCATCTACCGTTCGACGAACCCCACGGCGACGCCCGCGACGTGGACGAAGGTCCATCACCAGCACGACGGCGGGAACCCGGGGCCCACCAGCCCCGGCGTCTGGGGCGACCGTTTCGTGTACGGCGACTACACCGGCAGCGCCGATGGCGTGACCCACGTCGGTCAGCACCTCTGGTACACCGAGGACGGCTTCGCGACCGAGGATGAGATCTGGTCGAAGACGACGGAGGCCGCGGGGGCGCACTTTCACGGCGCCCGGTTCGACCCGGCCGCACTCGACGCCCAGGGCAACCCGACGCGGATCTACGCCGCCTTCGGCGACAGCGCCGACTCGATCGTGATGCAGCTCGACCGGCCCGTGGGGTGGGAACCCGGAGACGGGGCGTGGGGAGCGCCGGCGATTCTTCAACTAGACCTCGTGCCGACACAGCCGGAATCCATCGCCCCGTTCGGCGGCAAGCTCCTCGTCGCCGGCCACGACCTCTTCAGCCTGGATCCCGCGACCGGCGTTTACGAGCGCCTCTGGCGTCCGCCCCTGCCGACCGAGACGGATGACTATGCCCGGTACTCGTGGAACGCCGGCTACAACGAGTGGATCCGCCACGTGGGGGTCTATAACGGCGTCATCTACCTGTCGTTCTGTCTCTATGCCCCCGCGGCGAACGGCCAGGACGGCCTCTACGCGAGCGCGGACGGCGTTCATTGGGTCGCCCTCTGGCGCGACATCGGAAACAACACGGGGCTTCGCGTGACGAATTTCGTCGCCCAGGGCCGGATCTACGGCTACCGGAACAAGGGAGTGGGCGACGACCAGGTCGTCTCATTTCCGGCGGTGTCCCCCACTCTGGTCAACGCCCTGCGTGTGGAGCGCGGCGAGACGAACATCGAGGCGACCGTTCTCAACTCGGACCTCGTCGGCTGGGTCCTCCCCGGCAACAACAACTGGCACGCCAACCCCGGCGAGGGGCACGAGAAGGCGGTGGACGGCGGGATGCACGGGACGGAGTGTTTCCGGGCCTACGGCACGGACACCTACTGCGATATGTACGTCCCCCGGTACAACTATTTCTGTTCGTCCGAGGGCGGCGACACGAAGCTGTACGCCGCCCCGGCGGTCGGGAAGCGGGTGGTCGTCTCGGTCTGGCTGCGGGTCGACGTCTGCCCTGCCAACTGGACCTGGGAGATACAGTTCCAGGGCACCGGCAACGCCGGCATCCACTGGGACGACGCCACGGCCCAGCGGGTCGGCACGGAAAAGTGGGTGCAACTCATCCGAACGGGCATCGCACTTGACGAGACGCCAAGGCGAATCAAAGCCATCGCCGTCCACGGCATCGGGTCGACGGGGGCCTACGACGCCCGCATCGACGCTTTCAAGGTCCTCTACCTCGACGACTGGGCCGCCGGCACGTCCTGGCAGGTCGGCGGGACGGCCCGGGCGAACGAGTCGGCGTCGGTCTCGCTGGCCGGCTACACCGCGCCGTGGTCGCTTCTCTTCGCCTGGCGGCCGCAGGGGTGGGCGGAGTTCACGGCCGACGTGCCGATCGTCTCCCTGGACGGCGGCGGCGGCGTGTGGGTCGATCTCTCTTACCAGGTCTCGACCTCCCGGTTCCTCCTCAAGTGCGGGGCCACGGAATACACGAGCGGCATCGTCAAGTTCCGCCACTTTGACGATCTCCGCTTCGCCCTCTCCACGAGCGCGGACGGCGAGGACATGCAACTCTTTCTATGGGATCCCGTGGGGGGGGCCGAACAGGTCGGCGGCGAGGGCATCGGGCTGCCGGGCCCCGTCTCGGCCCGGTTCGGCCGCGACCACACGGGGGCGCTCTTCGGGGCCGGCCTGTTCCATTCGCTCGGCATCCGCCGCGCCGAGTGCTCGGCCGGCGAGTTCGTACAAATCGTCGCCCGGCCGGGCCGGTCCTGGAACCGGCCGCTGGCCTGGACCACCCTCGTAGGCGCGCAGAGATAAGCCCCCGGCACGGCCGGGGGAATGCAAAGGAGAATCACCCATGACGATCCGTTACGGTTGGGAAGGGTTCCTGTACCGGAACACCGGCACCTACGACGCGCCGGTCTGGACGGAGATCACCGGGGTCGGCAACGTCAAGGCGCCGAGCCTCAAGTTCGCCGACAACCGCCTGAAGATCCGCTCCGGCGGCCACGCCCTGCACGAGCCGGGCGAGATGGACCTGGAGGTCTCGTTCGACGTCATCCACGACCCCGCGGATGCGAACTGGATCGCCCTCTTCGCGGCCGCGGCGGCCCGGACGGCCGTCGAGGTCGCCGTGACGGACCGCGTGATGACCGACCCCGACGTCGAGGGCTGGCGGATGCCGGCCAAGATCCTCGAGTTCTCCGAGGAGGAGCCGGACGGCGACGTGGACATGGACCACGTCGTCCTCAAGGAGTGCAAGGCGGAGCACCAGGCGACAAGGCTCTAGACAAGTCCCCTGCGGCAGCCGGGGGTCGAAGTGACGAAGTGGCGAAGTGACGTAGGAAGGCATGGAACTGAAAGGAGCCGGACATGTCTGTCGAACTGACTTACGGGACGCAGCTCACGGTGAAGGAAACGCTGGAGACGAACGTCCCGGGCGCGACGAGCGCAAACCGGATCGTGACGCACAGCGTCATGAACAAGTCGGCCAACCTGGCCGCCGGCTCGACGCCGCCCGTGACGAAGGTCGCGGTCTGCCAGAAGGCCCTGGCGGCCGGGGTCGGCACGCTGGACCTGACGGCCCTCGTGGGCACGAACGGCGCGGTCGTGGACTTCAGCACCTTGAAGGTCCAGGCCGTGAAGTTCTCAAACCCGGCGACGAACGCCGCCATCACCGTCACATTCGGCGCCGCGAACCCGTACCTCCTCGGAGGGGCCGCGTGGAAGTTCATCCTCGAGCCGGGCATGGAGCTCGTCGTCTACGGCAACGACAAGACGCCCGACGTCGACGGCACGCACAAGAACATCGACCTGGCGGGCACCCTCGTCCAGGCCCTCGACGTCGTCCTCGTCGCGGGATGACGGAAAGAAAGTTCCAGGTTCAAAGTTCCAGGTTCCAGGTTCGCGGAAGAGGAAATATATGCAAACGTTCACCGACAACGCGGGCCGGGCGTGGAACGTCCACGTCGACGTCGGCGCGATCCGGCGGGTCAGGGCCTCGGCCGGGGTGCTCCTGACGGACCTCGTGGCCGGGGAACTGTATCTCCGGACGTTCCTGGAGCCCGCCCTCGTCGCGGAGATCGCCTGGGGCATCGTCCAGCCCCAGGCCGCCGGCATGAAGGTCGCGGAGGACCAGTTCTTCGAGGCGATGCGGGGCGACTGCATCGAGGCGGCCCGCATCGCCATCCTGGACGCCCTGCCGGATTTTATCCCAGGCCGGCTCCGGCCGATGCTGGCGGCGAGAAGGGCGGCGGAACTGAAGGCCGCCGCGGCCGCCCCGCCCATCCCGCCGCCGCCCGCGTCGACGCCTGGGAGTTCACCTGCGAACTCCTCGGACGGCTCGGCCTCGAAGGCGGCGACCTGACCCTGCGGGAACTCGTCGGGATGGAGGAGGGGCGAAGGCGCGAGGCGTGGAACCACACCGCCGAGGTCCTCGCGATGCTCGCGAACTGTCACCGCGACCCGAAGACGCGGCCCTTCGCCCGGACTGACTTTCATCCGATGGAGGGCCGGGCGGGCCGCCGCCGTCCGGGGAACCTGACGAAACGGACCATCGCGGCCATCGCCGCGGGCCTGCCGAAGAAAGGATAGTTCAAGGTTCCAAGTTCAAGGAGAACCCATGCGAATCCTGCGAGCGCTGTACGAATCCAGAAAGGTCTGGGTCGGCGCCATCAGCGTCGTCTTGACGGCCCTGGTGCTCAAGTATCTCTGCCCGTTCCTAGACATCCCCCCCGACCAGGCCGGGATAATCGCCCTCGCCATCGTCTCGGCCACGGTCGCCGTCATCGGCGGCATCGCCTACGAGGATGGGAAAAAAACGCTCAGCGAACGCAAGCCGCCGGCGGCGCTTGTCCTCTTGCTCCTGCCTGCCCTGTTCATCGGCGGATGCGCGGCATCGGCGACGGTGCAACAGGCGGCGGCGTGGGAACAGCAGGCCTGGGCGGTCTACATCCGCAACACGGATCGGATCCACGATCTGACCCTGTCCATGTACGAGTTGGAGAGGACGGCGGCGAAGGAACGGGCCACGGCGGCAGCCCTGAAGATGGTCGAGGCCCGGGCGGTCGATGGGAAATTGCCCGTGGCGGAGTTCATGGAAGGCCTTCTCGCCCTCGAAGCGGAGAGGACGGCCGTGGACGCGCAGACCAAGGCCGTCGTCGGGAAGGTCCGAGACCTGATCACCGCCAACAACGCCGAGGCCGCCAAGGCCCTGCGCGTGCATGGGAAACTGGCCGAATGGCTGGCTGCCGGCATGGACGAAACGGCGATACCCGGCCTGGTGCAGGAAGCGATGGGACTGATCCAGTCCTTCAAGGCACCGGCCACGGTCCCCAAGTAGCGGTTGACGCCGAGGACCGGAAAGGCCGTTGTGCTTGACCAGCATGGGCTTGCCAGAAAGGGAGAGCATCATGGGAATCGCAGACGACATCCACGGCGCCTTCGCCGGCGTCAATCAGTCAGGCCAGGCCGCCCTCGACCTCGTCGCCAAACTTGAAGCGGCGATGGAACGGATGGACGAGGGCCAACTGGCCGTCCTCTTGGCCGGGCTGGGCCTGGAGATCACGGACAAGAAGCGCGGGGCGCAGGTGATCGCCGTCGCCCGCCAGGTGATGCAGGCCGCCGGCCCCCTTCTCTTGATGGCGGGGATCTGATCCTCGATTTCTGCCGCGAGGCCAACGCCTACGCCGAGGCCGTCGGCTGGGGCTATCCAGGGAATGACCTGGAACTTTGAACCTGGAACTGTTCTCATGATCCGCTTCACGGTCAAACGCTGGTTCTTCTCCGAGGCGCGGGTGATGGCGATGCTCGCGCCCGCGGAGCAGCTCTACCTGGCGAGCCTTGGCGCCTGGGTCCGGAGGACCGCCCAGACCCTGATGCGCTACCGCGCCTCGGGCAGCTCCGCCCCCGGCGAGCCGCCGTTCGCCCATCCGAAACGCGGCGCCTTGCTGCGCAAACACATCTATTTCTCTCTCGACCCGGCGACGAAGACCGTCGTCGTGGGGGCGGTGGCGTGGCCCCAGAAGCCGGACGGGTGGAACGTGCCGGCCGTCCACGAGCATGGGTTTCGCGGCACGCGGCGGATGCTGAACCCGGGCTGGCGGGTCTACAAGTTCGGCCGGCCCGGGCCGGTCCGCGTTCGGACCGTCTGGGGCGACTCGCCCACAGGCCGCGATCCCGTGGCGGCCGGCGTCGCCGCGGTGTTCGCCCCGCTGCGCACGCAGGCGATGGTGGACCGGGCGATGGGCCTCAGGGAAAGCATCTTCGGCCCGGAGATCCTCTCGAAGAAGGTGAACTATGCGCCCCGGCCGTTCATGGCCAAGGCGTGGGGGATCGCGGTGGACAAGCATATTCCCGACCGCTTCGCCCGCGAGGCGTTCCGGTCGCGCCGGGCGGGATAGAAGAAGTTCAAAGTTCAAGGTTCAAAGTTCAAAGTTGCGGATAACGACATGACGACAGCTTCAGAATTGCGGCGGGGTCTCGCGTTCGTCGAAATCGGCATCGACGAGGCCTTTCTGCGGGCCGAGTTGGGGAAGGCCCAGGCCCAGGTCGGCCAGTTCGCCGCCACGCTCCGAAGCGCCGGGGCGGGCGCGGGGGGCGGCGCGTTCGGCGGGTTCCTGGCCGGCGCGGATATCCGGGTGCCGGCGGGCATCCGGGCGATGACCGCCCTGCACGTCGGCACGCGCCTCGCCACGGCCGGCCTCCAGGGCGTGACGGAGGCCCTGCGCGGGGATTACGACGCGGCGGACATGTTACATGCAGTTTTCAAGAAGCTGCCATTCGGGATCGGCGAGTTCCACCAGGCTCTGTTGGACATCCGCGGCGAACTGGACGGAACGGCCGCCGCCCTCCGCAGGTCCGCGGCGGCCAAGGCGGCGTGGGACAAGGAGATGGGCGCCCGCGGCGCCGTCATCGCCATAACGGACCGCCTGAAGCGGGAGGGCGGCGCCCTCGGCCTCTCAGGCCTCGCCGCCGACAAGTATGCGATCAACGCCCGCGCCGACGCCGAGCTGAAGGCCATCGACAAACTCGCCCTCGGGGCGGAGGTCGGTTCCAACAGGGCCGTCGAGGCCTTCATCGCCAGGCGCGAGGCCGAGAAGAACCGCGGCTTCGCCCTCTCCGACGCCGAGCGCAAGGACTACGAGAAGCGGGAGGCGGAGCGGTTCGCCCTGATGGGCGAGGACGCCCAGGCGGAGAAGGCCTTCCTCGCCGACCTTGGCCGCGACGTCGTCCAGCAAGAGAAGAAGGCCGGCGAGGACCGATGGCGGGAGATCGAGGAAGGCGCGGAACGGGACAGTGCGGCGCGTTGGCAGGAGATCGACGACGTCCAGAAGAGCGACGAGGAGTTGGCGAGGCTCAGACAGTCGGTCGAGACGCCGGCCGAGAGGATCCGGGCGCTCCAGGACAAGCTGCTGATCACGCTCGGCCTCGAACCCGGGGACGAACTCTATCAGCGCCTCATGGGCGAGGCGCTCGAGGAGGGCGTGCAGGACGCCGCGAAGCGGACGAGCCAGGCCCGGGGCACGTATAGCGGACGCGAGGCGGGGCTGCTCGGCCGGGGCGGCGGTGCGGCCGACGCCCTGGTGGACCTCTCGAAGCAGCAGCTCCTGGAGCAGAAGAAGATCGCCCTGGCGGCCGAGGCGGGGTTCCGATGGAGCAATTGAAGACAGTTCCAGGTTCCAGGTTCAAGGTTCCAAGTTGAAAACAACGGCGGCGGAGCCGTCAACCTGGAACCTGAAACCCTCTTTACGGAGCCGTCGATGATCGTCATCGAGCAGCCGGAGATCGAGTACGTGACGGGCAACTCGCCGACGATGCGGGTCCCGTACCGCGTCCTCGGCGCCGCCACGGTGGCGGAAGCCAGGGCCGCCCTCTTCGCCGTGGCCCCGGCGTCCCGCAGCGGCCTGGTGCGCCGCAGCATCCGCACGTCCGAGACCTTCCTGGATGACCTCGATGCCGGCACCTCGTTCATGGAGGCCTCGGTCGATTACGCCGAGTCGGGCACCCTCCGGCAGCCGGTCCGGACCACCCGCTGGGCGTTCGAGATCTCCGGCAAGACCTTCAAGATCACCCAGAGCCTGGAGACCCGCGGCCGCTACGCCGCCGCGGGCGCGATCGCCCGCGATTTCAAGGGCGCGATCAACGTCACGCACGACGGCGTCGAGGGGTGCGAGATCGTCGTCCCCGACTACACCTTCAGCCGGACCCTCGCCCTGCCCGCCGGCGACGTGGCCGCCGTCTACAAGCGGTCCCTCTTCGACGCCCTCGGCAAGACGAATCTCGATAAGTTCGAGGAGTTCGAGCCGGGCGAGGCCCTGTTCGTCGGCGTCTCCGGGTCGGAGCGCGAGGACGGCGACTGGGAACTCGTCCAGCGGTTCGCCGCCAGCCCGCACAAGTACGGGTTCTATGTCGGCGACATCCTCATCCCGGAAAAGCGGGGCTGGGAGTACCTCTGGGTCCGGTACGAGGACGAGGAGGACGCGACGGCCAAGGCCCTCGTGAAGCGGCCCGTGGCGGTCTACGTCGAACGGGTCTACGAGGAGTCCCTGTTCTCGGCGCTCCTGCCCGCCGGCGGGGCGTACAGCCTGGCGAGCGACTACTTCGCAACGTTCTAGGCAAGTTCAAAGTTCAAGGTTCAAGGTTCAAAGTGTAAGGAGACGTACATGCACCGCATCGAAGAGGACACGGTCATCACGAAGACCCTCAGTGTGATCGGCGGGTTCACGCCGCCGGACGGGTCGATCTCGCGGCAGAAGATCCCGGCCGCGGCGGGCCTCGAGGCCTCGAAGCTCGAGCACCAGCACGCCCTGCACTACAGCCAGGCGGACGGGGCGGACGTCGCCGACGCCATCGTCCCCGTGCACGTCGCCCGGGCCGCCGGGACGATCCTGGCCGTGGAGGCGGCCTGCCTCGATGCGCCGAGCGGCGGCGGGGGCGACCCGAAGCATTTCCACGTGGACCTGAAGAAGAGCACCGTGGGCGTCCCCGTCCCCGCCACGGTCCTCACCGCGCCGATCGATTACGTGAACGGCACGCCGGACGCGACGGTCCTCGCCGGCGCGATCGCCTCGGCGACGCTTGCCGACGGCGACATCCTCGTCGTCGACGTCGACGCCCTGGGGGCGGACGGCGTCCAGGGCCAGGGCCTCGTCGTCACGGTGACGATCCGCGAGAATGCGGACTAAAGACGGTTCCAGGTTCCAGGTTCCAAGTTATGGCGGATCCGTTTGAGCCCGTGAAGGCCGGGGAGCGCGTGGGGATGTCGGCCTCGGCCGAGACCGCCCGACGGGAGATCCTGCGCCGCCTTGCGATGGACCGGGGCCTCGGCGGCGGAGCCCAGCCGGGGGAGCCGCCGGGCGGCCTCGTGCTGATTCGGAATTCGACGGACCACGACCTGCTGCGTTTCGGCATCCTCGCCGTCACGAAAACGCTGTTCCCCCTCCTGGACGATGCCAGCGCCGACGACTGGTCGGTCGCCAACGCCACCGCAGCCTCTCTTGCCGAATTCACCAATCACTGGTGCCTCGACGGCGGGTACGTCACGGGCGACCCCGGGGAATTCCTCGCCATTTCGGTCGAGCCGATCGCCATCGGCAAGATCGGCCGGGCCCGCCTCGCCGGCGGGGCGACGCCGGCGCGCGTGTTCTATCGGCACATCGAGGACGCCTACGTCGAGGCCGATCCAGGGAACCAGTCACAACTTCGCTCCCGCCTCTGGTACGGCGGGCAAGGCATCGTGCGGACGCCCGTCGACGGATGCGTGGATGGCGACCAGGCCTGGGCGCTGGTGGACCGCCGCCTGCCCGCCCTCAGCATCGGCTACGCCAAAATCGCCGCGCACGCCAGCGCCCCCTGGTATCACGACGGACCCGTTGGCCCTCGATGCTACGAAGAGCATTGGACCCATGCCAATCCATGCCGCGACCGCCTGGGGACCGATGTTGATGTGACGACGGACCTTTCGGTCCTCCTGCACATCGATTCGCTCGTCGTCGCCGGACAGTGCGGGGCGCGCGATCCCAATCTCGTGGTCGGCGACGTGATCCAGGTACTCCAGGTGCCGGGTCAGGCGGAGGGGGGGTCCAGTCCCCTTTATGTATGTCTATCAAACATTCTCGACGATGCCCTGGGAACGGTGAAGCTATGGTGCGGGAACGGCCTGACGACCGACCAGATCCCGCGCGGATGGAGCCGCCTCCAAGAGGTCGTCGGCGGCGGGTTGCCGGACGGGTCGGTCCCGGCCTATAACGACGACTACACGACGTGGCTCACGAAGACCCTCTTGGGGACCGCCGGCGGCAGCCCTGGAACTGTGGACGCCGTCTACCTCATGTTCATCGTGCGGGTCGTCTGACATGCCTCCGGCTCCCTGCGTCCACCGGGTGATCCGGCCGCGAGTTCCGTGAGCGCGTCTGGAGAGCTGGGGCGACTGCACGCGCGGGTCCACGGTAATATACTCCCGGTAATATACCCGTGAGCGCGTCTGGAGGGTTGGGGCGACTGCCTTGCATGCCGCGAGGACGCCACGAACGTCGCGTGCGCCGGGTACCTGGCTTCCCCAAGGCCGACAGCGAGACCGACCGCCGGCCCCCCGATTCCGCTCGCCCCTCGCCCGACCGGGCCGTATAATCCCGGTGGGACTGGGCCGGAGGTCTGCCATGCCGCGCAAGGCCCAGCCCAAACCCCTTCCCAGCGTCGAACGCCCGAAGACCTGGGACGACGTCGACGCCCTCGTCCACCTGATGGCTCGCACCGACGCCCAGATGGCTGGCTTGAAGGCCGCCGCCGACGCCGAGATAGGAACCATCAACGCCGGGCTCAAGGATGTCCTCTCGCCGCTCCTCGGGCTGCGCGCGGTCCTCTATGACGCCGTCGAGACCTTCGCCTCCGGCCACCGCCGCGATTTCGGGGACGCGCGGTCCCTGGCCCTCGCCCACGGGCGCCTGGGTTGGCGGATCACACCGGCCGCCGTCCGCTTCCTCAGGCCCCTCGAGGAGATCCTGGCCGTCCTGAAAGAGCGCGGCATGAACGAGGCGATCCTCGTGACCGAGCGGCCATCGAAGGACATCCTGGCCACCTATCCCGAGGACCTCTTGCGGGAGTTGGGGGTCCGCCTCACCCAGCATGACGAGTTCTTCGTCGACTTCGCCGAGGCCGGCGTCAGCGAGGCGCCCAAAGGCTAATTGCGGATCGCCTCTACTTCTCCTTGGCTCTGCGCCGGGCCACTGCCTCTTCCCCTTTCGCACGAGCGCCGGCAGAGAACCGGCGAGCAATCTCGTCGCCGCAGGCGTCCAAGGAGACGACGTGATCCAGTTCTGCGGGGTGAACGTAGTGTCGCAGACCGTACCACTCGCCCGCGATGTTCATGTCGAAATCGAAAATCAGGTCCTCCTTGTCTGACGCGAGCACGAGCGAAACGGCGCCAAACTTCACACGCTTCCGCACCACGTCGAAGAGCCGCACGGCCAAGATCATCGTTTCCAGCTTCATCGATACCTCCTTATGGCTTCCCGCCGTTCGCGGCGCCGGCGGCAGCGGTCGAGGTAGGCCGCCCGGGCCGGGGTCATCTCCCCGCGAGAGATCCAATCACCGAGGGCGGCCATGAGGTGGAAGAGCAGCCAATAGACCAGCGCCCACCCGCCCGTCGCGGCCGCCAGGGCCGCCAGGACGAGGCCCCGCTCCCATCGGCTCATCTCCCAGGGGCTCGCCGGCGCCCCCGTGCCGTCTGCAGGAAGGGCCGCTCCGCCGGCGGGCGTGCCCCTTGGCCCGCCGATCATCCCGCCGCTTGACCTCGGATACCCCGAATCGCTCCTGGGGCATCCTGGCGCCTCTGGCGGCATTTCCGCCCTCCCCCGATCGCTCGGTCCATGTCACGCTACTGCCACAGATTTCGCGCGCCTCACCATGCACCAACGCGCCGGTCGCCCCCTTGAATCTGCGTTCCAAGCCCAAGAAACGGAGGAGAGCCATCGGACCGCCCATCCCCACAGGCATGGACAGGGCATTATGAGTCCCCTGCTCTACCGCTGAGCTATGGGCCCGGCACGACTCTACGTGGTGTCGCCTGCATCGTTTGCGCCGAGCGGCGCGAAAACGGGCCACGGGCCATGTCACGCTAATGTCACGTAATCGCGGCCGCCGAGCGCGGATCAGCATCGCAGGATCTCCCGGACGCGGGCAGCGACCTCCTCGGCCGACAAGCCGTTGTAGGAGGCCTCCCCGACGCGGGTCCCGTGCCCCAAGATGGCGCCGACGATCCAGTCGGGCACCCCCGCCGCCCGCAGGCGGGTCTCGGCCGTCCGCCGCAGGAACTGGAGCGGATGATCGTCCGCCGGCCGGTATCCCTGCTTGGCGAGGAGCGCCCGCGCGATCGCCCCGAGCGTCCGCGTGTAGCCGCCCTTGCCCCCGGCCGTCGTGAACGGCTTGTCGCGGGGACCCCAAAGCATGGGGCAGTCGCGATGCGAGAGTTCCTGAAGCAAACCCAGCGTCTCGGCATCCAAGGGAACGGTCTTGCCGCGCCCCTCCTTCGTCCGCCGACCGGATCGGCGGCGAACCGGTATCCGCAGCGTCCTCGCCGCGAAGTCCACATCGGCCCGCAGGATGCCCGCCAGTTCCCGGGCCCGGGGGCCCCAGAGGGCGGCCAAACGTATCGACGCCTGGACCCACGTCGGCTCGCCGTCGAGCACCTGGAGGAACGCGGGCAACCGGGCCGGCGGGATCGCGTCGGGGTCTTCGCGCTCGGCCCGCCCGGCAAACCATTGGCGGCCGAAGGGGTTCGACTTCGCAAGCCCGATCCGGACGCCCCATGACCACGCGGCTCGCAGGTGGGCGAAATCCTTTCGCACGGTGATGCGTGAGACCTTGCCCAACCGCCCGATGCGGTAGCGCTCGATCTCGGCCGCATCGATCGATCCGAGGAAGCGAGGACGAAGAGCCGACTCGAAGCGCGCGAGGGCCTGACGGGCGATCGCCAAGCTGGCGGGTTGGAGATCCACCGCGGCGGCTTTCAGGTACCCGTCCCGGAACGCCTGCCAGGATACCGGCTGGTCCTCCGCCGCGCCGTGGAGGCCGTTAAGTTGGGCCTGCCACTGCTCCCGGTAACGTTCGGCCATACGCTCACTCATCCGGCCGATAGTCTCCTGACGAACCGGCCCGAGGCAGGGCGGATCGTGCCAACGAAGCACCCACGTCCAGACGGTCTTCCCGTCCGGTTGGCGCCAGGGGCGCTTAACTTTCCACACGTGGTAGAGTGGCATGGCTCGCTCGCCCGCATCCGCATTCTGCTCCACGCCGGGCACGGTGTCAAGGGAAGAAGCGGCTTCTGGCGACCGGGAAGACAGGCACAACGCGAATTGGTGGGGGATGTCGGGCACCCGCAGTGACCGGGACTCCCGGAACTTCTCGACCGCCTCGGGGCGGAAGTGGAGGCGCCGGCCCCACTTCGTGGCCGCCAGCTCGCCCTCGCGGGCCCAGATGCGGACGGCCTCCGGCCGGACGCCGAGCAATTCGGCGACCTCCTCGACCGTCAGTGTCCGCAGATCGTCACAGGGCGGCATTGGCGATCCTGACTAGCCAGCCTTCATCGAGTTCCTTCGCGACCTCCCGCAGCGCCCTGGCCGCGTGGGCTAGACGAATCACGTCAGCGAGGCGTGCGGCCCCCGCCCGGTAGAGGGTCGGATCCATGATGGGCCCCACGGCGTCGGCGTGCTCTGCCATCGCGATAAACTCATCGAGCGGGATATGTCTCAACCGACGCGCCATGTCGGCCAGATCCGCCTGCACCACCAGATAGGTCGCATTGTTCATGGCGCCTCCTCGCGCGCGAAGATGGCGCGCGGCCGCATCCAGCGGCGGAGCGACCGCTTGAGGGCCTCCAACCTCGCATTCTTCCCGAGCGTCGGCGGCCGGTAGATCATCAGGAAGGGCGTGGCGCCCAGGCGGACGACCTCTTCGGCGCGACGGATGATCTCGGCCTCGGTCTCCGATGGGTCGAAGCCGGCCAGGACGTAAACGCCCAGCCTCCGCCGGGCCCGTCCGTCGCTCCAGCCCCCGTGCTCGCGCAGGAACTTCACGGCCCGTTCGACCGCCGGCCAAGCGGCGGGCGAATCGTAAGCCAGATATGCCACGTCGAGGCGCCTGCGGGCAATTCTCGCCGCGATGGTCGGCATCTCGACAAGGAGCCGCGCGTCGAGGCCGCCGGTGAACCGGGCCGCTCTGGTCTGCCGCTCCAGCATGGCGAGCACGGCGTTGATGTGCCGGCGCGAGCAGGCGAGGAGGTTGTTGTCCAGGACATCGTGGCCATCGCTGATGAAGAGCTCCCGCAGCGGGCCCTCTCGCTCGGCCGCCAGGCACCAGGGACAGCGCCGGGTACAGCCGCGGCTGGTGATGACGTAGCCCGTCCGGAGGTACATGCCGGGCGTGAATTCGTCGCCGCGATCATCAAGGGCCGGCCCCCCGAGCATCAGGCGCCGCCCGGCATAGGCCCCCTGCCAGTCGCGGCCTAACGCGATCGCGGCCGGCAGGTCCCACGTGAAGGTGACTGATATGTGAATGCCCCGAACGTCGCGGCGGGGCGGGCACAGTCCTGGCAGGGGCGGCGGCCCGACAAACGCCCAGGCGTCACGGGGCGTCGCGGCGGTCCGGCGCGGAAAGACGCGAATGATGCCGTTCACTTCCGGTCCTCCCTTGGCGTACGGCTTACGATCCTGTGGATCGCCTCCGCGACCGTCCACGCAGCGGAGTTCTTCGGGACCAACCTTCCGCACCGCGGACACGGCGGCCGGTCCACCAGGCGGCCGTGCCAACCGAACCGGCGCCCGCAGGCGCCGCACTGGACGTCGAAGAACCCGACGATCTGGGCGAGGTCGATGGCCTTGCCCTTTCGTGCCTTCTGGATGAGCCGGCGAACGTGCTCCTCGTGGGCGGCCGGCACCTCGACGGCAAAGATTCCCAACTGGCCGCGGACGGGAAACTGCTGATCGGGACCGAGGCGCTCGATGCCGTCGAGCAGCCAGGCCCATCGCCCCGGGGAAACCGCACAGCGGGCCTGGGTCTCATCCGCCTTGGTCATCGGCCGGCAGTCCGTAAGCGCGGCGACGGCCAGGGCGACCCCATAGGGCCCAGGGCAGCCCGGGATGGCCTGGCGCGTCGCGCAGACGAGGAGCCATCCCCGGTAGGGGGTGCTCCAAGAGCGCGTCTCAATGGGCTTGGCGCCCTGGGCGACCATGTTCGCCCAGGGCTGCGTCAGACTGAGCGCTCGCATCTTCATGGCTGCGTTCCGGCTTGCTCGCTTCGCTCGGATTGCACCGCCGGGCCCTGCATCACGAAGGGCGTCTGTCCCTCGAGGGTCTTGCACATCCACGTTTGGAGGTACTTCATGAGCGAGCGGCATCGCTCCCATTGGAGCCAGATCTCCCCGGACGGACCGTGAATCAGAAACCCCGGCTGGCTCGATCGGACCTCCGGTCTCACGAAGCTATTTTCGTGATCGAGCGGCACGGTTGAGTAACTCGCCATGCGGCGAAACCAGTCGTCGAGCTCCCGCTGCCGCTGGTTCAGTTCCTGGACTTCGCCAATCCGCCCCAGGTAATAGGGGCCGCTCACTACGGTGGGTTCCCGCAGCGGTTCCATGCTTGACTCCTTATGCCAGTTCCAGATTAGCTCGGCGGAGGCGCGTCCTCGCGGAACGGGTCGTCGTCTTCATCCGGGAAGTCATCCTCGTCTCCCGCCTCGGCGCCGTCTGCTCCCGGAGGCGGTAGGCACTGGGCCAGTTCCCAACGCGAGACGGGGAGCGGGGCGAACGCGCGGGCGGCGGCGCGGGCCTGGACTTCCGTCACGGGCGTCATGCAGTAGATGGCGCCGGGCCCGTAGTACTGCGTCATCGCCGCACGCTCGGGGCACTCCGGCACATCCACCCTGAGGAGCGAACACCCGCCGACCGACGCCTCGCTCACCAGACCGGCGACGCGCCGGTGCCCCAACAATTCGACGATACACCATTCGTTAAAGCCATCCTCCTTCGCCACAGCCCGCCTCCTTTTGCGGTTCAATCCGCAATCCCAGATCCGCAATGCGTTTAGGGCCCGCACACCACCGCCGCCCCGAGGATGCCGAGGCTGACGGCCAGGATCGCGGCCGCCAGGCCGAGCAGCGCGAGGGTCAGCCAACCGATCATCTCCTCTCGCCGGCGTGCGTAAGGTTCAAGTGGTCGCGTGGATCGCCCTCTTATAGACTTTGGGCCAATGGCCATCCGCCTCCGCGCACGGAGGGCAGATGCGGTTCGCGGGTCCGGCCGAGGCGAACATCCGCCCGCATCGGAGACACGACCTCCGGGCGGCGAGCGGCCCTTCCGGGACCGGGCCGCCGAGGTGCCTCTGGAGCCGCCGCCGCTCGTTGTAGCACGGCTTGCAGCATGATTGGCGGCCGCCCACCCCGAGGGCGGAAGGGGTGAACCGCTCGAGGTCGAGGCACTCGCCGCAGACCGAGCACTTCTTCTTTCCGTCCCGGATTTCGACCGGCTTGCTCATCGCGAAAATTCCAGGTCCCAGCTTCCAGGTTCCAGGTTCACTTCGTCACTCGCCTCGTCCGAGCCGTCAACCAGCAGACAAGCACCGTGACGAGCCAGCCGAGGGCCAGGCCGCTCCAGAACCACCAGAACATCCGTTCGTTCACAATCCGCCCCCTTATTTCGGGTTTCGCATTCCACATTCCGCATTCCGCACTGGTCGTCCCAGGGCATCGATGCCGAGGGTCCTCTGGTAAGAGTCTTTCCAGCGGACCTGGGGGTTGGTCCTGAGCAACTGGTAGACCCAGCGCATCCTCTCCGGCGTCTGGCCGCTCTCGACCCGGCGGATTTCATCCTCGAGGCCCGGCCGGCCCGCGCACCAGGCGGTTCGCGCCCTGAGGAGGTTGGCCGCGCCGATCCAGATCTCGCCGGTCGCTCCCGCCGCCACCGCGGACGCGACGATTCCGCAGGCGCACTCAGGTTGCAGCATGGGCTCCACGGCGATGCTCACGCGCAGGTCCAATCGGGCGGCTTCCCGGATGGCCGCGAGGCGTTCCCGCGGTGTCGGGGCGCCCGGTTCCCAAAACGCGGCGGTCTCCGGGCTGAGGCAGGTCAGGCTCACCCGCAGTTCAAGGCTCGCCGTGCCCTTGCTTGCCAGACGCCTCGCGGCATCCAGGACCATGGGCACGTGCGGCCCCGCCTTGCTGACCACGAGGACGCGGTTGCCGGCCCGGAGCAGATTGTTGAGGGTCGCGATGCAGGCGGCGCCGTTGCCTGCGGTGATGTCGTGCTGCGTCGGAAACATAACTATCCCTCGATACTTTGGGCGGGGCGCGCAGGCGACAGACTCGGCATCGGGTCGCTCGTTCGTCCAGTCGTCGCCGCTACGGATCTTCCCCCAGCGCAGGGCGGCCTGACGGCCGTAGCAGTAGAGGCATCCGTGCCGGCAACCGAGGCAACAGTTCGCCGAACGATCCGACCACTCGCGGGTCCCCGTCTTTCGATCGGATCGCCTCATGCCTGCTCCTTCTCAGTCTGGTCCGCTGGAGCGCCGGGGTCGGAGTCACACCGCCCTCTCCCGCCTGGTGGGCGGGCGCATCGGTCTCTATGCTTCCGGCGCGCACTTTAATTCCGCCTCCTGGACGATGGCGGCGA
>Ga0315293_10000408_pt1 | contig 39579 bp, 32 predicted proteins | sample YL17G13_20_MG_FD_203071 | JGI IMG/M metagenome (GOLD analysis project Ga0315293, IMG submission 203071) | Sediment microbial communities from Yellowstone Lake, YNP, Wyoming, USA - YL17G13_20 | ecosystem: Environmental > Aquatic > Freshwater > Lake > Sediment | place: USA: Wyoming | collected... | reverse complement strand
GCTTCGCTGAGGGCGGCGAGCGACGGGGGCGCGCGCGGGGGAGACTCCTTTGGGCGTGGAGCGGGCCCGGGGGTGGCGAGAGTGGGCGTGGCGTGGCGAGAGCGGCGGGTCCGTCGCTGCCGGCCGCACACGCCGCCATGGCGTCGCCGCCGTCCCGCCTCAAGATCGTGGGTCCGTGTGGGCTTGTGTGTGGATCGTCCCGCGGGCTTGGGAAGGCGTCGGCGACCGGGCGGCGATGGCGGCCGGGCCGATCGGGGCGGCGCGGCTTGATGGGCGTCGCCGCCGCCAGCGCGCCCGCCAAGTGCACACGCGGCATCGTGCCATGCATCCCACGCGGCCCCCACCCTCACTCTCCTCCCCAGTGCGCGTCCCCGACGACGCGTCTCTCCTCACCCTCGCGCCCGGCGCGCCGGCGGACCTCGGCCTCGCCGACGATGCGGGCGTGCAACAGTGCGTGGATGAGGGGTGGTGGGGGGCGCCGGATTGCGGCAGCCAGGCGCCAACCCCCGCCTCGTCTTCCTCTTCAGCCTGCCCGCGACGCACCCGACCGCCTTTTCCCCCGACGGCGCCATCCTCGCCCTCGTCAGTCCCGACGGTGTGACCCTGGTGGACGCAGAGAGCGGCATAGAGAAGGCGAAACTCGCCCTGCGCGGCGCGGCGGCCGCCGAGTTCTCCCCCGGCGGCGGCTTCCTCCTCGGCTACGCCCGCCCCCAGACCAAGCCGGCCAAGGGCGAGGCCGAAGCGGCAGCCGTCCCGAACCTGGTCCTCTGGCGCGTCGCCGACGGCGCGCGCGTCCTCGCGCTGGTCCACCGCGCGCAGTGGCGCCGCGGCGACCCAAACCCGCCGCTCGCCGTCGCGGCCGGCGACGGCGCGGCCTACCACATGGTCAACAACGCGGTCAACGTGTACGACCTGCCGGCGAAGGGGCCGGCGACGGGGGTGGCCAGGAAGCTCCCCCTGCGCGGCGTGTGCGCTGCGGCGCCGTCGCCCGACGGGGCGCGCCTCGCGGCCGCCGTCCCGGAACAAAAAGGCTCGCCCGGCTACGTCGGCATCTGGAGCGTGGCCGACCTGCCCGCCGCCGGCACGGGCGGCGGCGCTGACGCGGGGCCGCCGCCGCCGACCGCGCGGCGCTCGTTCTTTAGGGCCAGTCAAGTGACGCTGCTGTGGGCTCCCTCCTCCACCGCCCTTCTGGCCAGCGTGGCGACCGACACGGACGCGACCAATCAGAGCTACTACGGCGACGTGAAACTCCACTTTCTCGCCGCCGACGGGTCCCTGGACTGCCTCGTCCCGCTCCCAAAGGAGGGCCCCGTCCACGACGTGTCCTGGTCGCCCAAGGGCGACACCTTTGTGGCGTTGGCGGGCTACATGCCCGCGAAAGCGACCCTGTTCAACGCCAAATGCGACGCGGTCTACGACCTCGGCGCCGGCCCTCACGCGCTCGCGCGCTGGTCCCCCCACGGCCGCTTCCTCGCCCTGGCAGGCTTTGGCAACCTGGCGGGCGACGTCGCCATCTTCGACCGCAAGGCGGACGGCAAGCTCAAGCCGTGCGGCGCGGCGCGGGTGGAAAACGGGGTGACGTGCGACTGGGCGCCGGATGGGCGGTCGTTGCTGGTGGCGACTCTCGCCCCGCGTCTTCGCGTGGACAACGGCATCCGCATCGTCAAGTATGACGGGAGCTTGCTGCTGGAGCGGCCGTTCCCTGTCCTCCTCGAGGCCGCGTGGCGCCCCGCGCCGGCCGGCGCGTTTCCCGACGCGCCGCCGTCCCCGCGAGCGCTGGGCGCGGCCAAGGCCGCCACCGCCAAGGCCGCCCGCCCGGCCGCGTTCGTGCCTCCACACCTGCGGGGGCGCCCCGGCACGCAGCGCGCCGCGCGGTCGGTCATCGGCGCAAACTCAGACGACGAAGGGGGGCCTCGCAAAATCTCGGCGTCCAAACCTCCCGGCATCGGCAAGCCGCTGCCGCCGGGGGCCGACCTGGGGGCGGACAGCAAGGCGGCGAGCAAAAACGCCAAACGGCGCGCGGCGGCCGCGCGCAAAAAGGCCGAGGGGGGGGACGTGCCGGGCGCTTAAGGCGTGTGGAGGGCACTATTGTGATCGGCAGCACTGCAGGGCTGGCTAGCGCGCGTCGGGCCAGGCAACGACAGCGCAGCGCCGGGCGCGTGGCGCGGCGGCCGTCGGCCGTCGACGCGCCACACTCCTCCCCCATGCGGCCCCTCCCAGCCGCCCTCCTCCTCGCCCGCGCCGCTCGCGCCCGGGCGGCCTCGTGCGGCGCGTCCGCCAGCGGCCGGCCGGCGGCGGGCGAGGCCGCCGCTGGCGCTGCCCCCGCCGCGTGGACGCTGCCCGGGCCGCCGCCGGTCCCCGGCGGCCCGCCCATCGCCCTCGTCTTCCTGGGCGCGCCGGGCGTCGGGAAAGGGACGTATTCCACCCGAGTCGCGGCGCGCCTGGGCGCGGACCACGTCTCCGCGGGCGACCTCGTGCGCGCCGAAATCAAGGCGGCGACGCCGCTGGGGCGGGAGGTGAGGATGGTGGCGGGAGGAGGGCGGGGCGCGATGGCGCGGCGCGCGCCCGGACTCGGCAGGGCGGGCGCCGCGGGCGGCTGCCTGCCGCCGCGCGTGCCGCCGCATGCTCTTGCGCACCCACGTCGGCCGCCGGCGCGCGCCGCCGCCGCCCGCGCGCCCGCCGTTTCGCGCGCGCCCCGACACGCCTCCCCGCTCCCGCTCAGGCCGCCGCCGTCGTCCAGCGGGGCGACCTGCTCCCCGACGCCCTCGTCCGCGACCTGGTGGGCGCGCGGCTGGCGCACGCGGCGGCGGCGGGCACGCCCGCGGTCCTCGACGGCTACCCCCGCACCGCGGCCCAGGCCACCCACCTCCTCGCCGTCGCCGACGTCCGCCTCGCCCTCAACCTCACCCTGCGCGAGCAGGTGCTCATAGACAAGTGCCTGGGGCGGCGCGTGTGCGGGGCGTGCGGGGCGGGCTACAACGTGGCCGACATTCAACTCCCCGCCGCGGGCGGCCTCCCCGCGGTGACCATGCCGCCCATGCTCCCCCCTCCGGAGTGCGAGCCACACATGGAGGTGCGCGCGGACGACAACCCGGAGACGGTGCGGAACCGGCTCGCCGTGCACGCGCGAGAGGCGGCGCCGGTCGAAGACGTGTTCCGAGCCGCCGGCGTCCTCGTCGACTTGCCCGTCACCGGCGGCGTCGCCGAGACCATGCCCTTGCTCAAAGACGCGCTGGCGGCCGCCAAAGAGGAGGGGCGGGCGGCGGCGTGAGGGGTAGAGAGTGGGGTCTAGGTCAGGTGTTGCCTCTCAAAGATTCTTTCGCGTGCAAGCACCATGCTCGACTGCACGTCACTCTTTACAGGCCGTGTTCGGCGATGACGGCCGCGATGGCGGCCTCGGCGTCGGGCGGCAGGGGAGGGTGGGGAGGCGAAGAGGCGCCCTCCTCGCTCTCCGCCCCGCGCACGAAGCCGGCCACCCCGTCCGCTATGCCCTCCGCCGAGTACCCGCCCTCCAGCACCGCCACCAGCTTGCCGCCCGCGGTGGCGCGCGCGGCAGCGGCGGCGGCCGCGCCGAGCGCGCGGTACGCGGCGCCCGTCCACGCCAGCCCGCCCAGCGGGTCGGCCGCGTGCGCGTCCAGGCCCAGCGAGACGATGACGAGCTCCGGTTTGAACCGGGCCAGCGCCGGCCCGATCACGCGCGCCGCGACGGCGGCCGCCGCGGCGTCGCCCGCGCCGCGCGGCAGCGGCACGTTGATCGTGGCGCCGACCCCCTCCCCCTCCCCTGTCTCCCCCACGCCGCCGCCGCCGGGCCATATGCCGGCTTCGTGCACGTCGAGCACGAGGACGGCGGGGTCGGCCGCGAAGGTGGATGCGGTGCCGTCGCCGACGTGCACGTCGATGTCGAGAATGGCAACTCGCCCCACGCCGCCTGCCCGCATCGCTGCTGCAGTCGCTACGGCCACATTGTTGATGTAACAGAAGCCCGACGGCGCCGCGGGCCGGCCGCGGGCGGCGTGGTGCCCGGGCGGGCGCACGAGGGCGAGGCCGAGGAGGGGGGTGGGGGAGGACAGCACGCACCGGGTGATGTGAAGGCAGGCGCCCGCAGCCAGGGCGGCGTCGGTGGCGGTGGAGGCGGTGAGGTAGGTGAATTCCACCTCGTCGTCCGAGTCCGCGGCCTTTGTAGGCCGCCCGCTCGCCGCCGCGTCTGCCGATGCGCGCTCCAGCCATTCGATATAAGCACCATCGTGCACCGCCTCGATCTCGGCCCGGCTGGCGGGCGGCCAGGTGGACGGCCCCGGCGCCGCGGCGCCCGCCGCAGCGGCGCCGGTGAGCGCGGCGTCGACACGCGCCGGACACTCGGGCGAGATGCCGGGGACGGGCCAAGCGTGGCCGGGCGCGTGGGAAGCCGCGACGAGGACGGGCATCGGGGCCGCCGCGCCCGCGGCCGCGGCAGGCGGACTGGGCGCGTGCGCAGAAGCGCGCAGAGGCGCGCAAGCCACCGCGCGCCACGCGCCCGGCAGGCACCGCGCTACGGCGGCTCGCATGCCAGCGGCGGTCGGGAGGCGACAGGCGTTACACGCGCCCCTCGGGTGTGCGCGCGCGCCGTTCGCCTCCCGCACCACAGGCCCGCGCACCTCTCTCCCCCACCCCAAACAATCAAAGACTGTAATGCCCCCACAATCATCTAAGCCCCATTGGCCGCCGCCGCGCGCTCCGTGGCGTCGGCGGCAAGGGACGCGAGCAGGTCGGCGACGTCGCCCGCGCCCGGCAAAAAGTAGCGTGCCTGCGACCGCTTCCGCCCCACGGTGCACGTGAATAGGGCGGGAGGAGGGAGCGGCAGTAGGGTCGCCCCGTGCCAGTCGCCCACGGGCGCGAGGGGCGGCTGGTCAGCGAGGCCGCGGTCGCCGCGCCGGTCGCCGCGCCGGTCGCCGCGCCCGCCGTCCTCCCCGCGCCCCGCAATCGCAGCCGCCAGCCCCCCCGCATCTTGCAACGATCTCCAGGGTTGCGCTGGCGCGCCAGGCGAGCGCGGCGCGGCGGCCGCGACGCCGGCCGATGGAATATAGGCTTGCCGCGAGCGAGGCACCGGCATCGCCGCCCCCGGGCTCGCTGCTCCGCCGCGCGGGGGGGGTGACACGTCGCCCACGGGCACGCCCTCGGGGAGAGGGGCCAGAGGGGGCGGCGTGCGGGCGGGCGTGGTGACGCCGCCGCCACCGGCCCCGAGCGCGGGCGGTTCGAGCGGCCCGCGTGCCTGCGGCCCCGGCGGCGACCTCGGCGGCGTCGCGCCGGGCGCGCCCTTGAGCGCGTGTCCATCGTTGTACGAGGCGACGGACGTGGCGCCACCGGGCCGTGGAGGATAGGTCGCCGCAGCGTCGTCGGCGTCGGACGGGAGGCGCCCCTCGAAAAATGTGAATATGTTTTCGTCGCGCGACAGAAAGTGGCCGGCGACGAGGACACAGTCGAATGGCGGCGGCGGAGGCGCCCCCGTCGCCGCCGCGTCGGCCGCTGCCGCGTCGGCCATCGCGCCGACGACGCGCTGCATGCAGAGCCCCTTGGACACGCCCACCGGCCGCACCTCGACCGAACGCGAACCTTGCACGATGTCGACGCGCGCGTTGGAGATGGGGCCGGTCCACAGGTGTTGGAGCAGGTCGCGCGCTTGGAGGCGGCCAAACTCGGCGTCGGCCGCCTTGTACGACCAGACGACGGACGTGGACCGGGCGTCGACGCACGACCGAGGCGTGCGCTCGCAGAAATAGTCAAACACGGTCGTGACCGCCTCCATCCACTCTTTTTTGGGGAGGTCGACGAGCGCGGTCCAGCCGCCGTGCGGCGCGCGCAGGAAGACGCCGTTCTCCGCGGCCAACCACACCGGCAAGTCGCCAAACATGGCGTCCAGCTTGGCGCGGTCGGAGCCGGAGAAGATGACGACGACGGTGGAGGGGTCGGCGGAGAGCGCGGCGAGCGACGCCTTGGTCGCCGCCGCGACGACCGCCGGCGTGTGCGGCGCGTCGAACGCGCGCTTGGCCGCGCGCGGCGCGTCCTCTGGCGAGACGACGAGCGTGGCGTTGACGCCGAGGACGACGAGGCGGCGCCGCGCGCGCGCGAGCGCGCCGCGCGCTGCGCGCGGGTCGAGCTGGGGCGGAATGTGCTTGGTGCGCAGTTCGGCTTCCACGTGCGTGTCGTTGAGCTCGGAGATGAACGTGTCGGCCCACGTTTGGGCGGTGTGCGTGACGATATGGTGATAGTTTTGGCGGTGGCGCTCGCGCCGCTCCGCGTCGCTCAGCGTGAGCGCGTCCCCGATCGCGGCCGCGACGTCGGTCACGTTCCATGGGTTGACCAGGACGGCTCCGGCGCCCAGGGATTGGGCTGCGCCGGCGAATTCGGACAGAACAAGAACCCCTGCGTTGTCAGATTGACACGCCACAAATTCGTACGACACCAGGTTCATGCCGTCGCGCAGCGACGTCACCAGGCATACGTCCGTGATGGCGTAGAGCGCCGCCAGTTCCGCGAATGCGAGCTGGCGGTCGAGGTGGTGGATTGGGACGTGCGTCAGCGTGCCGTACCGGCCGTTGATGCGGCCCACGATCTCGTGCACGAGCGACCGCAGCCTGCGATACTCCGGCACGTCGGTGCGGGAAGGGACCGCAATTTGGACGAGGAGGACCTTGTCGCGCCACTCGGGGTGTTCCTCGAGAAACTTTTCGAAAGCGAGCAGCTTCTGCGGGATGCCCTTGATCATGTCCAGCCGGTCCACGCCGAGCATGACCTGGATGAGAGAGAGAGGAGGGGGCGTGGGCTGGGGACGGGCACGCGCGAGGGCCGCCACGCGTCTCCCCCGTCTCCACCTATCTCCACCTTGCGCCCCGCGTAGCGGTTGAGCAATTGCGCGATGTTGGACCGTACGTCCGGCCGTTCGAGCGCCGCCGAGAAGCGCTCCGGGTCGATGCCGATGGGGAACGCGGCGACGCGCGTGAGCGACCCCGCGTCCTCCACCCCCTCCGGCGTCCCTTCCAACCCCAGGATGCGCGTGCAAGCCGACACAAAGTGCCTCGCATAGTCGTACGTGTGGAAGCCGACGAGGTCGGCGCGCAACACGGCGCGCAGGACCTCCTCGCGCACGGGGAGCGTGCGATAGATTTCCGACGAGGGGAAGGGGGTGTGCAGGAACCAGCCCACCTTCATGCGGGGAGCGCGCAGCTTGAGCAGGGCGGGGAGGAGCATGAGGTGGTAGTCTGGGGGTGGAGGAGAGGAGGGGGGCGGTGTTGGCGGTGTCGCCGCGCGCGTCCCCGCCCCCACCCGTCCCCCCTCCCGCCTCTCACCTTGCACCCACACAACGTCGCCGTCCCGGTAGATGGCCAGCACGGCATCCGCAAACGCGGCCGCCGCGGCCTGGTGCGCGGCCCACTGCGTCTGCAGCGTCTTGGTTTCGTCCAGCGTCGAGTCGAGGTTGAGCGGCACATAGTGGAACAACTGCCACAGCACGCTGTTGCAAAACCCGTTGTAGTGCAGGTCGACCGTGGTCGGGTCCAGGTAGACGGGGGCGTAGCGCGCGGTGTGGAGCGCGGCGGTGAGCGCGTCGCGGTCGGGGCCGGCGGACACGTAGACGCCCGGCCACCCAACCCACACCGTGTCGAAATTCTGCACGCTCATGAGCGCGGACACCAGCCCGCCGGCCGAAACCTGCAGGTTCCATGCCCCCCCTTTGTCGCGCGAGGCGGAGACGGGGAGCCGGTTGGCGACGACGATGAGCCGCGACTCGCCGGTCGGGGCCAGGGCGGCGACCGCGCGTGCCGCCGCCGCCGCCGCCGTGTCGGCGGCGACGCCGTCGCCGTACAGGGTGGTGCCGGACTGGGACTTGCGCATGCGCTGGAGGAGGAGGCGGTCTAAGGAGGGAAAAGGGGGGGGGGGCAGGGCTTCGTCAAGGGCCGCCCCGGCACCTGCGGCGGCGGCGACCACGGCCCGCCGGTCGCGCGCCATCCATTGACCGAGCGTGATCCATGCTCCGTCCCCATGGTGGCAGCCGCGGCAGGCAAGCCCGCAATCGGTGCCGCCGCCGCGCGGCGGCACGCGGCAGTGCCCGCGTCCGCCGCCACCTTTCACTCCCAGTACCCACCGACGCGGGATGATGGCACCGACACCATGCTGGCCGACCGCGACACGGGGCCGTGCGGCGAGGCAGGCTCGTCGCCCGCAAGCGAGTCGCCCAGGGAGCCGACGGACGCCATGGCGGCCGCAGGCGCGCGAAGCAAGCCGCGCGCGTGGGCGCGGGGCGCGGGGCGGGGCGCGACGCGGCGGGGCCGCAGGGGAGTGGCGTCGATGCGGTCGGCGGCGCGTGGCAGACCAAGCCGCGGCCGGGCCCCCGGGCCCGCCGCACCATTTGCGCCATGTCGGACGCGTGACCCGTGCATCTCGGAGAGCGCGTTTCCGGCGCCGGCGCCCCTCCCAATGGCGACTGCGGCGACTGCCGCACGCCGCCCCGCGTGGAAGCGCGCGCTGGCCACCGTGGCCGCGTCGTCCATCGCGGGCGCGACGGCCGCGTTTCTGATGGTGCCGGAAGACGACGAGAGGGCCGAGGCGCGACGGGCGGATGCCGAAGGAAGGGCGAGGGGGGCGGTGGCGCGGGCGACGGTGAGCGGGAGAAGGATGAGTAGTTGCGATTGCGTCTGCTGGGGTGCGGGCGGGCGCCGGGGCGGGACGGGCGTACTTCCGCACGCTGACGCGACACCACCTTCTGTCTTTTCCCTTATTAGGACGTCCTCGACTCAGCCGCCGACCGCGCCGCGCGCGGCGTGCGCGCCGCGTCATCGTTAGCTTCAGCCCTCGCCCGCGACGGCCCCCCCGCGCGCGGGTCGGCCGCCGCGGTCGCTGCAGCGTGGGCTTCCCGCCCCGACACGCGCGCCTCCCTGGCCGACGTGGGAGGCGCCCGCTTGGGCAACTGGCTGCTGGACGCGGCTGTCCAGTCCGGGGACGCCGGGGACCGGGCGGCGTTTGCTCTCGCCGCGTTGCTCGCCGACGCGCGGACGGCGCCTGCGGTGCTGGCCGCGCCCCGGGCACGGCCGCGCCTGCTCAAGCTGGTGCAGGCATCGATGCATCCCGAAAAGCTGGCTAGCTCGGCCACCGCGGCCGCGTCGTCCGCCGCCGCCGACGCGGCCGCCGCGCGCGCGCGCCGCGGCGACCGCGCGCGCCCGCCAAGCCACGCCGCAGCCCGTGTCGGCGACGTGCGCGCGGTGGCCGACGTTCTGGCGGACAACGAAGCGGATCCCGCGACGCGAGCGCTGGCCGCCTCTTTCCTGGGCGCGTGGGCCGACGGCGGGCCGCTCGACGCTGGCAAAGTCGCGGCCGCCGGCGGCGCCGCCGCCCTGGCGGCCGCCGCCACGGCAGCGGCGGCCGATCCATCCTTGACGCAACTACGTGCCACGACGGTCGCAGCCATGAAGGCCCTCGCCGCGTCCTCGCCCTTGCGCGGCCCGCTCGCGGCCGCGGGCTGGGTCGACCCCCTCGTCTATGTCGTCGCCGACGCGGCGGCGGATGGCGACGACAGAGGTGTGGCGGATGCGCTGGACGCGCTCGGGGCGGCGCTCGCTGCCGGCGCGGCCGCGGCCGACCCCGGCCGCGCCGCCGCGCTCGGCCCGCTCCTCGTGCGCACCGTCCGCGACGCGGCCGCCGCGCCCGCCGCCCGCCGCGCCGCGTGCCGCGCGCTGGCCGCGGCCGCGGGCTCGCCCGCGGCGAGGCCACTGCTGGGCGAGGCGCTGCTGGACGACGTCGCTGACGCGCTGGTCGCGCGCCTCGTCGAGTCCGCGCCCGGCCGCCCCCCCACGCCGACCGCCCCCGGCCCCGAAGAACAAGCAGCCGCCGCGCGCGCTCTCGCCGCGCTCGCAGCGGGCCCCGGCGGGCGCGCGCGCGCGGCAGCGTGGCTCGGCGAGTTGCTCGTCGCCGCGACCGCGGGGGCGCGCGCAGCTGGCGAGGTGAGGGACAGACATAGCCATGCTCCCGCACCGACCGTCGCGGCCTCCAAAGCCGCCACCCTCAAGGCCTGGCTCGCCGCGCGCTGGCGCCCGCCCGACGCGGCCGCCGTCGCCGACGCCGCCGCCCTGGCCGGCGCGCTCGACGGTGGCATCACCCAGGCGGCAGCGGCGGCGGTAGCGAGCGGTGGCGATGATGGAGATGCCTGGCGCTCGGCCGTCTCCGTGCAGCCGCGCGCGGCGCGCGGCGCGGCCGACGCGCTGCGCGAGCTCTTTGGCCGCGCCTCGACCTACCAAGAACCCCCCGCCGACGCCGAGGCCGTGCTCGCCCCCGCCGCGGCGGCGGCCTACCCCGCGGCCGCAGCGGCCGTGGACGCCGCGGTGGCCGACGCGGGGTTGGCCGCGTGCCTGCACGCGCTCGCCGAGCTCGTGGCGTGTGACCCCGCCAAACAGGCCTGGCTCGCGCGGGCGGGCGTGGTGGGCATCGTGCAGCGGCTGGTGCTGGACCGAGACGGGGGTGGGGGGGACCTGGATGACGGCGCGTGGGCGTGGGGCGAGGGTGGGGGCGACGGCGGCGCTGGCCCGCCTCGTGCCCCGCCGGCGCCGCCCGACCCGCCCAGCCTAGCCATGCGGCGCACCGCCGCGCGACTGCTGGCCATGGCGGCCGCGACCCCCGCGGGCGCGCGCGCCCTCTCCGCCGGCCCGCCCGCGCGCTGGCTCGCGTCCGCGGCGGCCGGCCCCGACCTCCCCCTCGCATCGCACGCCACCCGCGCCCTGCTCGCGGTCGCCCGCCGGGGGGAGCCCCCTCCCAAGGGCGCGGCCGCGTTGCTCGACGGCGCGCACGCGCTCGTGCCGGGCGCCCCGCACCACGCACTCCTGGCCCACGGCCCGCCCCCCGACCCCTGCACCGACCCCGATGCCCCCACCATCGACGTCGTCTTCGTGCACGGCCTGCGCGGCGGCGCGTTTGCCACCTGGAGAATGGCCGGGCGCGGCGCGCGCCGCGGCGCGGCCGCGCCGCTCGGCCTCGGGGCCGGGGACGTCTGGCCGTCGGCGTGGCTGTCCAACGACGTCCCGCGAGCCCGTTTACTCTCCGTTGACTACGCCGCCCCAGCCTCTGGGTGGGAGGGTGAGTCGCTCCCCCTCGCCGGCACGCTCGCGCGGCTCGCCGCCCGGCTCGCCGCGGCGCGCGTCGGCGACCGGCCGGTCGTCTTTGTGTGCCACTCGTTGGGCGGGGTGTTGGTCAAAGAGTTGCTGGCCGCGGCCGCGGCTCCCGGTGCCCCCCCTGACGTCGCCCGGATCGGCGCAGCCACCGTCGGCGCCATTTTTTACGCGTGCCCCCACCGCGGCTCCTGGCTCGCCCGCGTCGGCTGGAACCTGCGCTTCCTGGGAGCCTCCCCCGCGTCGTCGGTGGCGCACCTGCGGGCGGGCGCGCACCTCGCCGGCGGCGACGCGGCGCTGCGCGCGGCGTGCGAGGCCGGCCGCGTGGCCGTCCTCTCGTTTGGCGAGACCGAAAAGCTTGCCTTTGCGCCCCTGCTGCCCGCCGTCATCGTCGTCCCTCCAGAGAGCGCGTCCCCGGGCTATGGCGAGTACATTTCCCTGCCCGGCGCAGACCACATCCGCGCGTGCAAGCCCGCGTCGAGGGACGAGCCCGCGTACGCCAAAGCGGCGGACTTGATCAAGTGGGCCGAGGAGCGGGCGGCGGGCGAGGCGGGGCTGGTGGACGTGGCGGGCGTCGAGGGGTGAAGCGAGGGGGGAGAGAGACAGGGCACACTGTTGTCCGTTCGAGGGCTGCCGCCCCGCGTGTGCGTGCCGCCTCTGGCCGCCCGCGCTGCCGCCATGCCGCCCAAGTGAGAGTGCGAGGGCGGGCGGCAAAGTGGGTCCGCATCCCTGCGACGCCGCCCGCCGCCAACGCCCCGCCCCCGCCACCACAGACCATTCAATGCCTACCTGGGCGTCTCTGGCAGCGACAGCGACAGCGACCGCGACGGCAGCGACGGCGACGTTCCCCCTCGTCCCCGCCCCGCAGCCCCCCCCTCGCCCGGCGCGGTCGCGGCCGCGGTCGCGGCGCCGTCAGTGATGACGGTCAAGCCGCCCGCGGACGCGGTGTCGTGGGAGTGGGGGACTGGGGGCGGGGGTGGCGACGTTCCGGCGCCGGCCGCGGCCGAGCGCGAGGCAACGCGCGCCGCCGCGACCGCGGGCGTCGACCACGTGGCGCGTGCGGCGGCGGCGGCTGTTGCGGAGAATGAGGCGCTGCGCAGGGCGGAGCGGGAGGCCAAGAAAAAGGCTGGGCTCGGTGTCACGGTCCGCGAAAAGGAGAAGCGGAAACGCGCGCTCGGCCAGCAGGCGGGCGGCAAGGGCAATTTTGTCGAGGACAGCAAGCGGGTCGCGCGCGAGATGGGGTCGTACGGATACGATTGATGCGGGCGCGGGCGCGTGTGTGTGTGTGTTGCCGGTTTCACTTCGCCCCCACGCCGCCGCCCCCACGGCCCGCACTCGCCCGCACCACCTCGCCCCGCGCCCCTCACACCACCGCGAAGCTCGCCATGGCCGCGCGCAAGTCAGAGAGCGCGGGGGCGCCCACCGTGCACGACCCACCGCCCGGCCCGCACGGCGTCTGCCCGTTGGCGATCAGCAGCGTCCCCTCCCGCACCCCCACCGTCGACAGCACGATCTTGTGGATGCGGGTGGTGACCAGGTCGTACTCGAACGCGTAGAGAGGGTCGCCGGAGGCGCCCCCCGGTCGCGCGGTCGCCACGAGCAGGGTCGCCGAGATGAAGCCGTCCTTGGCCCGCTCGGCGGCCAACAATTTGTCGGCGACCGCGCCCACGGTGCCAAAGTCGGCGAGGCGGGCGAGGCGGACGGGTGTCGCGGTGACGCCGAGCGACGCGTAGGCCACCGCCGGCGCGGTCCAGAACGCGTCCGCCCCGGCCTTGTCCTTGCGCGTCCAGGCTGGCGGCGGCGTGATGGCGTAGCCCTTGGGGGAGGAGACGGTGGGGAGGGCGGCGAGGGCGGGGCGAGGGGTGGTGGTTGCCGCCGCCAGGCCGGCCGCCAGCAGAATGTCCCTCCGTGTCGGCGCAGGCGACATCAAAGACTGCGCTGGCGACGCCGTCGAGGACGAAAGGGCGGCGAGGGGGTGCGCCCGCGGATGGGCTGGCAGCGCAGGCAGCCGCATCGCGCGCGCCGCCCGCCCGCGATGTGCGCCGCGATGCCGACACCCGACGGCTACCGGGCGCCGCGGCGGAGGGGCGTCCCTCGGAGCGCAGTGACGCAACGATGCGGCGCAGGCACACTCCCCCGCCCCGGCCGGGCCCGCCTTTCTTGCTCGCCCGGCATGGGGGCCTGGCTGTCGACGCTGTACACCTCCCTGTTTGGCGCGGGGGAGCGCAAAATCGTGATGGTGTGCTGGGGTGGCGCGATGCGCGACAGAGACCGCGGCGCGGCCGCGCCCGCGCTCGCCGCCACCGTGGCGACTCTGCAGCGGCGCGTGCGACCCGCGCCGAGCCGCCGACACCCGACCCTTTTTTTCACAGGTCGGCCTCGACAACGCCGGCAAGACGACCGTCCTCTACCGCCTCCACCTGGGCGCCACGGTGGCCACCTCCCCCACCCTGGGCTGCAACGTGGAAAAGGTGGCGGCGGGAGGGTCGCGGTTCGAGGTGTGGGACTTGGGTGGTCAAGCGAATCTGCGCCCGTCGTGGGCAGCCTACTACGGCGGCGCGGACGCGGTCATCGTGGTCGTCGATTCCACCGACCGCGCGCGGGCGGGCGTGGCCAAAGGGGAGCTTTTCGCTCTGCTCGCCGACGCGCGCGTCGCGCGCGCGCCGGTGTTGGTTCTCGCGAACAAACAAGACGCCGCCGGCGCCATGGGCGTGCCCGAGCTGACGGCAGCGCTCTCCCTGCACTCGGTGCAGCGCCACGACTGGCACGTGCAAGCGAGCTGCGCGCTGACGGGCGAAGGCCTCGCCGAAGGCCTCGAGTGGGTCGCCGCCCGCGTCGCGGCCGGCGGCGCGGGCGGCGGCAGTTCGGCCGCCGTGCCCGTGCCAGCCGCGCCCGCGCAGCAGTCTGCGGCGGCGTAGGAGGAGAGGGGAGGGAATGCATATGGCGGGTGAGAGGGGACTCATTTTTTTTCTGCAAGGCCCACCCACCCAGTTGCCCCCCACGCGCCCACACTGATCCCGCCCATTGTCGCGGCACGCGACGCGCGCCGCCGGCGGTGCGAGGCTGATGCGCCCGCACGCACCGCCGGCGCTCGCTGCCCGAGCACCCGCCCCCCTCCTCTCCTTTTCTGTTTAGTCCAAATAGAACAGAGTCACGATCCTCCGCTGCGCCTTGGCCTCGTCGCACGTTTCGAGCAGGAGGCGAGAATCGTGGAACGCGAAACAGATGACTTGGCGCACGCGGCCAACAATGTCGGTGTTGCACGCGCGGGACGCCTCGGCGAGCGGCAGGGAATCGTTATGCGGCATCTCGATGACGTTGGCGACCGTGGCGAGGAGCTCTCGCGACTCGGGCGGCTGCATGGAGAGCGACTGAGGGAGCACAACGGTGAGCAGGTGCGGCTTCTCTGCGCGGAGAGCGCCCCGCACGACGGCCGCATTCGTCCCGGTCGCTCCCGACGTGAACACGTGGTTCCCTGTCAGCACGCACGCGTACGCCAGGATTTCGATCAGGTTTTGGTGGAGAAACCCCATGTTGCGCGTCCCGAAAAAGCCAATGTCGCGCGGGCCGGCCGCCTGCACCGCGATGAGTTCGGCCAGGTAGTCGACCGAGCCTTCAGAAGTGAGGGCGCGTTCGAGGACGCGGGGGCCGGCGTCGCGGGCGCGGTCGGGCTGGATCGGGGGGGCGTCGTCGCCCGAGTCGGCCGTGCTGGTAGTTGCGGCGACCGGAGGAGTGGCGGTGAGCGCATTTTCATCGTCGGCGGGCGTCTGGGTCGCCGCCCGGCAGCAGAGCGTCCCGCGGCGGGCGGCCGACCGCGCCGCCGGCCAGGGCGTGCGGGCATCGGGGGCCAGGAAGGAGGCCAGGCGCTCAGCTCCGGCGCGCGTCGCGTGCTGGTGCGCCTGGCGTCCCTTCCCAGCGGCCGCAGGGGCTGGCCGGGCCACGGGCCGGGCGCGGGACGGCGGCGCCGGCGGTGCCGGGCGCCGCGCGCCCAGCCTCATCGCGCGCGGCGACGAGGGGGTGCGGGCGGCACGCAGCAAGCGTGGGGCGAGCGAGGGAGAAGTGGCGGCAGTCGTCGAGTGTGGTTGCAGACTTGCGCTGCCGCTGTCCTCGCATACTCTCCACCCGGCCGCACCGCCCAACACCCTCGCCACCCCGGACGATTGCCATTGTTGCACGCGCCATTGCTGCGGGCGCGGCCCGGCGGCGCCCGGCGTCAGTGTGCCCGCCGGCGGCGGGAGGGCGCTCGCCCACCCCACCCCACTCCCCACTCCCCACTCCCTCACATCGTCAGCGCCATGATGGCCGAAACGATGTCGCCGTCGGCCTCCTTGAGCGCCTTGACCGCCTTGGCGCGCGGGACGGACGCCTGGGTCATCACGAGTTCCACGTCCTTGGCCTCCACGCCCGCCTCGTCGACGTCGCCGCCCGCTTCGTCATCGGCCGCGGCCGCGGCGGCGGCGGCAGGCGCGGCGGCGGCCGCCGGAGCCCCCGCGCCCGGCGCAAAGCGCTGCGCGGCCGCCTGCGCCATCTGCGCCCCCGCGTCCTCCACCTTGGCCTCCCCAAAGATAACGTACGTGTCCGACGTCGGCGACTTGAAGACGTCGGGCTTGGCGATGACGAACATGGTGTTTTTGTTTTTGCGGATCGTGACGCGCGTGACGCCGGGCACCGGCTTCATGCCGAGCTTGGTCATCGCTTTGCGCGATTTCTTCTCGGCTTTCGAGTGCTTGGAGCGAGCGCCGTCGTCTGGGGGGAGGGGTGGTGGTGGAGGGTTGGCCAGCCGGCGCGCGTGGCGCGGGCGCCCTTGCCTCGGGGAGCGGCGGTAGCGCCTTCCCGCCGCGCCCGCGGGTGCGGTCGATTCTCGGCCAGCGTGCGCACTGGAGATCGGGGCCCGCAGAGCCGTCCCGCCTCCGGGGCGCGCCGGCGACGCAATCGGCCGCCGTCCCCTCGCTCCCGCGCACCCTCGTCGCCGCCCTCGTCGGACGACACATCCGACACGTCGTCGGCGACCTCCTGCAGTAAGATGAGGGGGGGTGGGGTGGGCGGGAGGGGCGGGCGACGGCGCGGCGGCACGGCCGCCGCCGCGGCCAGGGTGGCGCGCAGCGCACTTCCAGCCGCCCGACGCGCGCACCTCCGCGGCGGGCTCGGCGACCACTTCGTCCTGGGTCATGGTATAGGAAGGGCAGGAGGGAAGGGCCGATAGGGAGTGGGGCACCGGCCGCTTCCGTCGCCGCTTCACTCCGCCGCCCACAATGGCTTGGCGCCCGCCGCCCTGGGGCGGCGGCGGCGGCCCGCCGCCCCCTTGGGGACCGCCCGCACACTGGCAAGGGGCGCCGCCGCCGTGGGCGCCAGCAGGCGCGCCGGGCGGCCCTCAGCACCCGCCTCCAAACCCCAACGCCCCCGCCCCGCGCTACGTGGGCGGCGTGGCTGGCACGCCCTGGGCGGCGGCGACGGCGCCCGACGGCCGGGTCTACTATGTTCACAGGGGGACGCGGGAGACGCGGTGGGAGTTGCCGCCTGACGCGGCAGCGGCCGCAGCTGCGTCGGGCGGACTGAGGCCGCCGCCGCAGGGCCCGGTGGTGGGAGACGCAGGAGCGCCGGCTGGTGCTGCCCCTCCCGCCGGCCACGGGCGGGGCCGGCCCTCCGCCCCTTCCCTGACCCCCGCCCAGCTCACCCTGGCCGCGCGCGTCGCGGCGGTGGGCGGCACGTCCAAGCTGAGGAGCGACCTGAAGCGCGTAATGGATGGGGCTGCCAAGCTCGCGCCCGTTCTGCCGAAGCCCTCGCCGGCGCCCGCCGGCGCCGCCACCGACGACGGCTACACCGAGGACGACTATGTGTTTGATCCCGCCGAGGTGGGCGCGTCGGGCGGCGTGGGCGGCGACGACGACGACCTCTCGTTCGACCCCGCCGAAGTCGCCGCCGCTGCCGCTCCGCCGCCACCGCCCCTCGACCCAAAATCCGCGTTCAAGTCCATGCTCGCCGACGCTGCCGTCTCCCCATTTGCTGTCTGGGGCAAGCTGGCGTCCGCGCACGCGGGCGACGCGCGCTGGGCGCGGCTGCCGGGCGGCGACAAGGCGCGCAAGGCCGCGTTTGACGAGTACTGCCGGGAAGCGGCAGAGAGAGAAGCAGCGGACGCGGCCGAGCCGGGCGAGGCGTCGCCAGCCGCGGCTCCAAAGCCCAAGCGCGCCACAGACGCGGCCGACCGCGCGGCCGCCGCGCAGGCCCGCCTGCTCGCGTCCCGCGGCGCGACGGCCGCCGCCGCTGCCACGGCGGCCGCTGAGCGAGAGGCGTGTGCCGCAAGTCGGGCGGCGGGCGACGCGTTCGCCGTCTTGCTCGCCGAGCGCGTCAAAAACGCTGACACGCCCTGGGCGACCGCCGCGCCCATCCTCGCCTCCGACCCGCTCAAACGGGGCTTGAAGATGCACGAGTCCGACCAGCGTCGCGCGTTTGATGCGCACGTCGCGCGCCTGGCGGCCGCGCGCGCGCGCGCCTACCGGTCCGTGCTCGCGGCCGCGCTCGCCCCCCTCGCGCGCGGGCTGGAGCCTGGCGACTCTCTACCGGATGCATTGCTGTCATTCGACGCCGCCGACTCCCTCGTGGGCGACGCGGAAAAGGTCGCCGTGCCCGAGGCCGACCGCGCCGCCGCGTGGCGCGCCGCGGCTGACGACGCGCTCGCCGGCCGCCTCGCGCCCGCGCCCGTGGCCGACGCGGCGTACGACCGCGAGTACCTGGCGGCCGACCGGAAACGGGTCAGGCGCGAGTAGAGAGAGAGGAGAGGAGAGATAGGGAAGATAGCAGACTGCCTCTTGTCCGCGTGCAAACCATGCCGCCACCCCTGTCTCTCTCTGAACGCGGAGCAGTTGCACAAAGCGGGACGAAAGTGCAGAGGTCGGTGGTGGGCGCCAACGCACCCCGCCAACTCTCCTCACTTCTTCGCCGCGCCCGCGCCCTTCTTCTTGCCGCGCAGCTTCTTCGTCCGGTTCTTGCGCTCCTTGATCTGCTTGCGCGACTTGTTGGCGGGCGCCTCCGCCAGGCCGTTGCGGATCAGGCGGTATTTGGGCTCGAATTTTTTGGCCGCGTCGACAGAGTCGTACACCAGGCCGAAGCCGGTCGACTTCCCGCCGCCAAACTGAGTACGGAACCCGAACACGAAGACCTGGGTCGACTCCTTGACGTCGTACATCTTGGCGAGCTTGTCCTGGAGCTCGGCTTTGGGGACATTGGCGCGGCCGGGGTGGAGGACGTCGACCACGAACTGGCGCCGGGCCAGGAGGCGGTTGGTCATGAACTTGCGGGTGCGCACGGTGCACGCCTTGTCGCCCATGGTGGCGAGAAGGGGGGGGGCTACGAGGAAAAGAGGGGGGGGCGTCGGCGGGGGGCGCCCGGGGGCGGCATCGGGGGGCGGCCGCCGCCGTGGAGGGTATGCGGACGCGGCGCATGGCGCTGCGCGGTGGGTGGGCCGCCGCGGGCGGCCCGCGGCCCTGGCGCGGCGCGCGCCGGCCGCCGCCGCTCGCGCGCGCGGCGGCCGGGAGGCCGATGGGCGCCGCCGCGCCGCCCGGCGCGGCAGCGACCACAGCGCCGACCGCGGGCGGGCGCGGCAGGGCCCGCGCGCTGCGCACGAGGCGGGCACCGCTCCGGCCGCCGGGCGGCGTGCGATCGCGGCCGGGCCCGCGCGCGGCCGTCCCGCCGCGGCCGCCATCAGCTGCGCCGCCGGGCGCGGGGCGATGTCCACCATGCACCGCGGGCGGGCGACGGACCTTGGGAAGGGGGACGCGGGGAGTGGCAGCACGCCACGCTCGCCCGCCCGCCGCTCACTCCCGCGAGCCCGGCGGCCGGCGGTTGCGTGCCCCGCGCCGCGCGCGCGCCGTCGCACACCGCCCCACCCCTCCCTCTTCGCGCGATGGCGCCCGACGCGCCCCCGGCGCAGGAGGCCGCTTCGGCCGTGCTCATGGCCGCGTCCAAGCACATCGCGACCACCTGCGCCGCCGCCAACGCCGCCTTCATCAACTGCAAGAAGCGGGACCGCGACCCGGGCGCCTGCCTCGCCGCGGGCGACGGCGTGACCGCGTGCGTCGCGGCGCTGCTCAAGTCCGCGCACGCGACCGCGCCGGCCGAGCTGGGCTCGTACGTCGAGTGCCTGGACTACAACAGGTAGGAGGATAGGGGGGAGGGAAGGCGAGGGTGGTGGAGGCGATTGCTTTGCGCCGGGCCGACCCCCTGCTCTCCCGCCTCCTCCCCCCCCCTCGTCAGCAACAAGTTTGAAAAGTGCAGGAAGGAGCAGGAGAAGTTCGAGGCCGCGTTTCCGGCCAAGGCGGACAAGAAATGATAAAAACAAAAAGAGGGTTCGGGGTTGGCGGCCGCGCGCCCGCCGTGCAACCGATCCGCCTCGCGCCGCGCTAGCCTGGAGACGAGAGGATGCCTTGTGGCGGCGGCGGGTCGCAAAAATTGCAGGGAGGCGCCACCCCGCCGCCTCGCCGCGCCGCCCGCGCGCGCGCCGTCGCCCACACACACCCTGCGCTCAAGCCTTGACCAGCGCGTCGTCCAGCGCGGCCACGCCCGGCAGCACCTTGCCCTCGAGCAGCTCGAGGGACGCGCCGCCGCCCGTCGAGATGTGCGACATCTTGTCCGCGAGCCCCGCCTGCTCGACGGCCGCCACCGAGTCGCCGCCGCCGATGATGGTGATGGCGCCCTTCGCGCCCATGCCAGCCAGGGTCTCGGCGACGCCGAACGTGCCCTTGGCAAAGGCGGGGATCTCGAAGACGCCCATCGGCCCGTTCCACACGACGGTCTTGCAGTCCGAGAGCGCGGCCTGGAACGCCTTGAGCGAGTCGGGCCCGATGTCCAGGCCCATCCAGCCGTCGGGGATGGCGTCGATGGGCACCACTTTCGTGTTGGCGTCGGCGGCAAACTTGTCGGCGATGATCACGTCGGTCGGCAAGATGAACTGCACGCCCTTCTTCTCCGCCGCCGCCATCAGCGTCTTGGCGAGCTCCAGCTTGTCGTCCTCGACGAGCGACGAGCCGACCGACTTGCCCTGCGCCTTGTAGAAGGTGAAGATCATGCCGCCGCCGAGGAAGATTTTGTCCACCTTTTCCAGGAGCGAGTCGATGACCCCGATCTTGGAGGAGACCTTGGACCCGCCCACGATGGCGGCAAAGGGGCGCTTGGGGTTGGAGACGGCGCCGTCCAAGTAGTCGAGCTCCTTCTGCATGCAGAAGCCCGCGACCGACGGTTTGAGAAACTTGGTCACGCCCTCGGTCGACCCGTGCGCGCGGTGCGCGGTGCCGAACGCGTCGTTGACGTAGATGTCGGCGGCGGCGGCCAGCTTCTTGGCAAACCCGGGGTCGTTCTTGGTCTCCTCCTTGTAAAAGCGCACGTTCTCCAGCACGAGCAGCTCCCCGTTGCCCAGCTTCTTGGCGGCGGCGGCGACGACGTCGCCGATGCAGTCGTCCACCTTGGAGACGGGGACGCCGGCCAGGAGCTCCTTCAAGCGGGGCACGACCGGGTTGAGGCGGAACTTGTCCTCGGGGCCGTCCTTGGGGCGGCCGAGGTGGGAGGTGAGGAGCACTTTGGCGCCGTTGTCGAGCAGGTACTTGAGGGTGCTGGGGAGGGGGGCGGGAGAGGGGGCAGGGTGTCGGCGCGGCGGGCGTCTGCGCCCGCGCGCCTCCCCGCTGCCGCTCCTCCTCGACGCACGGGATGGCGGCGCGGATGCGGGTGTCGTCCGAGATCTTGAGGTCCTTGTCGAGGGGCACGTTGAGGTCGGCGCGGACCTGGGGCGGGGGGGCGAGGGGCGTGGGCGCCGGCTTGGCCCGCGGCGCGCGGCGGCGCTGGCGGCCCGCCCGGGGCGCGGCGGGCGGGGTCGCCCCCGATCCCCGCCCCCGGCAGTCGCATTGCGGCACGCGCCCGCTGCTGCGGGGGGTGTTTGGACCGCGGCCGCCCCTCGGCCGCGGTAGCGGCGGGTCTGAGCTCTCACGGCTGGGGGTCGCCGCCCCGCCCTCTCTCCTCTCTCTCCTCTCACCAGCACGGTCTTGCCCTCCAAGTCGGCCTTGGTGAGGTCGCCTAAAAATGGTGGAGGAGGAGGGCGGTGGGCAGAGGCGGGCGGGAGGCGGCGACGCAAGCGCCGCGAGCGCGCGCCCGTCCCGCCCCTCGCCCAGCGCGCATTGCGGCCCACGCCTGCTCACCGACAGACTTCTTGGCGGCTTCGACCACAAAGGACGGCAGCGTGACGGTGACGGGGCGCAGCGGGGCCAGGGCGGCCGCGCGGCGCACGGCCGGCGCGGTCGCGCGCAGCGCCGCGCGCGGCGCGGCCGCCGCCGCGCGGGCGGGGGCGGCGCGGCGCGCGACGGCGGGGGCGCGGGCGGTGAAGGAGAGGGCCTGCATGGTTGGTGGTGGGGGCGGGGTGTGGCGAGCGAGAGGCACGACGGCCGTGATCGTTTCAGGCACGCCCCCACAAAGCAGGCCGGCCACAACAGCCATGCATCCGCCCATCAAGGCCGCCGCTTCCACCAAGGCGCCCGCCGGGGCGGCGGCGCGGGCCCGAGCGCGGCCTCGGCGCGGCCGAGCGCGGGCGAGTCCGGCGGGGTGAGGGCCGGCGGCACGCCGCCGCCGACCCCGAGCGACGCCGCCTTGGCCGTCAACTGCAGGCCGCCGGGCGGCGGCGGCAGGCCAGAGGCGCGCGTGGCGGGAGTCGGCACAGCGGCCGCTGTCCGCCCCAGCCAGTAGCTCACGCGCTGCAGGAGCGCGCCGAAGCCGCCAAACATGAGGATGGCGCCTGAGAGAAGAGGAGAGAGGTGCGTGTGGATGCGCGGCAGCCTCCCCGTCCCCTCGCCACCCGCACAACCCCCCGTCCCCCGACCCTCACCGACAAACGCCAGCAGCACGTCCGACCGCGCCCGCGTCGCCGCCGTCGCGGCATCGGCGAGGTAGGCAAAGGTGCAGATGCAGAGGCCGTCGCCAGCCTCGAAAAGAGGCTGCATCGGGATCCACGCGCAAAACTTGTTGGCGCAGCGCGCGGGGCGGGGAGGAGGCGCCTCGGCGAGCTTGCTGTTGGCCCGCACAACGGCCGCCGCTGCCGTCTCGTTGGCCAGCTTGACGGCGGAGCGGACGACGGTGTCGCGAAACGTGGCGGCGGGCGCCTTCAACACCGACCCCAGCCCCGACCCGAGCAAGTTTTGGTAGGCGGCCTCGGTGGAAGTCGCCATGCGTTCCCCCAGTTTTGTCTGCGTCTGCACGAGCGCTTCAGAGACGGCCGCCGCGAAATCCGTGTTGTCCCCGGACGCGGTCGACGACACGCCCAGCTGCACCGTGTGCCCCACCGCCCAGCTCGCCGCGCACGCGGCGGTCATGATCACCGCAAAAAATTCGGCGACGTAGATGCAGGCGGCGCACGAGGCGATGAGGCGCCTCCGCGCACGCGCGCCGCGCGCGGCGGCGGCGGGGGGGTCGGCCGCGTGGCGCAGAGCGTGCGCGCGGGCGAGGAGGGCGGCGAGGGTGGCGGCCAGGGTCAGGGTGGCGGCGAAGCCGGTGGCGACCTGTGCAGGAGAGAGAGGGTGGGTCGCGCGCGGGGAGCGCGCCGCGCCGCGCCGCGCGCCAGCGCGCGGCGGCGCCCGCTGCCCCGTTTTTCTCCCTTGTGCCGTCCCAGGAGGCCGTCTCAACCGTTGACTGACGCTCTCGACGTCGCGCATCCCTCCCTCGCTCCGCCCGCCGCGCCATGGCGCGCCCTCCCCCCAATGCCCCCACCTTGTGCGCCGCAAACAGGGCCCTCAACACGGGGTCGTCCTGGTACTTCATGATGACCGCCAGACGTTCGTACGCGGCCGCGGCGCGCACGGAAAAGACGGTGAACAGGGCGAGGCCGCCCCACACCGCGACCGCGGCGACCGCGGCGTCGGGCGTGAGCAGGGACGGGCGGCGGGCCATGGGTGGGTGGAGGAGGGCGTCGCCCTCACGCGCGGGGGAGGGGCGCATTGGGGGTGGAGGAGTGGGGGAGAGAGGGGGTGGGGGGCAAAGAGCGCCGTGCTCACAGCGCCGCCGACCCCGCCGCCGCCCTCTCGAACATGAACCGCCGGATGACACACCCTAACACCAATGCCAAACTGCCCCACATCAGTGCGCCCCCGCCGCGCCCGCCCAGACGCCCGCACGCGCGGCGAGCGCGGTGTGCGCGAGCACAAGAATGGCCGCGCCCGGCACCGCAGCCTTGAACGCCGCCACGGCCAGCTTCGACCGGGAGGCGGCGACGAGGATGGCGGCAGCGTCGCAGATGCAGGGGTTTTTGTTGTACGGGATGAAACTCACGTCGAGGCAGGATTTTGGGCACGCGTTCGTCGCCGCCAGCGCCGCCGTCGCCTCGGGCGAGAGCCCCATGACCTTGGAGTACTGTTGGACCTCCTTTTGGAGGGCGGCCTGGGCGCCCGCGCCCGAGGTGCCCGACCCCAGGAGAGAATTGATGATCCCCTTGCCAAACGGCAGCGCCCCCCCCAGCGTGTCGACCGCTCGCACCGTGCCCGCGGCGCCGCCGTCGACGAGGGTGCGCGCCTTGTCAAAGAGTTTGGTGGCCGAGCCGGTGGCCGTGTCGAGGGCCGAGCTGTAGGCCAGTAGCCCGACGACCGCGGCCAGCATGACGGCCGACCAGAGGGCGGCGAGGACGGGGAGGGTGAGGAGGGCGGAGGCGCGGGAGGGGGTGGTGGCGCTGACGCCACGCGCGGCGCGCGCGAGGAAGGACGACGCGACAAGAGCCGCCAGAGCCAGCAGGGGGCCGAGAACGGCGCACACGACGGCCAGCGCACGCACAGGGTCGAAAGACCCAGTCGAACCGGTCACCGCGCTCGCGGCGCGGTCGATGGCGGCGACCTGGGAAGCGGCGGGGGTGGGGCGGCGTGGGGACGCGGCGGTTGGAAGGCCTCCGCCCCATTCCCCTCCTCCCATGCGCACGTGATTAATGCCGCGCGACGCGCAGACGCACGCGAGGATGAGGCCGATCAGAATGGCTACGGAGAAGAGACCGAGTTCCGCCGGCCAGGTCGCGCGCCCCCGCGCCGCGCGCGGCGGCTTGCCCGCGGTCGGGTCGGACCGCTCCACGTCGAGCGCGGATTCGGGGCGGGGCTTGGAGGGGAGCTGGGGGGTGGGGAGGGGTCGGCGCGGGCCGACACCTGGCGCATCGGCCGGCGCGCGGGCCGCGGGGGCGCCCGCTGGCCCGGGGCGCACCATGGCGAGTTCCGATGCGAGGGCGGGCTTTGACGACGGGGGGAGGGGCGGGCGTTGAGTGTGCGACGCGGCCTGCACACTCGCGGCCGGGACGGCGCCGACGGCCGCCCCTCCTGTACCTGCTGAGCCCGCTTCCACGCAGCCCCGCAGGTTGACACACGCGCGCAAGCACTCGCCCCTCACCCACGCCCACTCCGCCCGGCCAACCACCTGTCCAGCGCGGCGGCCGGCACGACCAGCCGCTCGCCCGCGGCGCCGTCCGCGCTCCCCAGCCTCAACTCGCCCTCGAGCAGCCGCACGAGCGCGGCACGCACGCCCGGCCGCTCCGGAGTGCCCAGATCGACCGCGAGGCCGCCGGGGGGGACGGGATCGTCTCCGGCGGCGTATCGAGCCAGCGCACAAAGCACCGCCGTCCGCGCCTCGGCCGCGTCCAGCGCGGCCAGCGGCAGCAAGGACGCGCCGCCCGCCACCGCGGGCGCGGCGCCCAGGGCGGGGAGGAGCAGGGAGGCGAGCTCGCCGCGCGGCGCGCCGCCGGCGGCGAGCGCGGCGGTGAGGCGGGCGAGGGCGGCGCCGGGAAGGGGGCACCCCGCTGTGGCCGCGCCGGCCGCGATGCGTGCGGCGTCCCTCGGCCGCCCCGCGTCGAGCAGGGAGGCGGCGAGCGCGTGAAAGCCCGCACGGCGCGGGCGACCGCGGCGGGGACCCCACACCGCGCGCCGAAAGGTTGTGAGAGCCGCGCCGGCGGTCTCTGGCGTGCGACAGGCGGCCCACAACGCCTCGTAGCAGCGAGCGTCGGGGCGGACGCCGGCGGCCAGCGCGGCCTCAAAGAGAGCCACCGCGGCCTCCGCGGCGCCCGCGCCCGCGGCCAGCCCGATGAGCGAGGTGAAGGTGGCCACGTCGGGCGCCACACCCGCGGAGCGCATGGCGTCCAGCAGCCCGAGCCCGGTCTTCAGCCGCCCCGCCGCCGCCCCCCGCCCAGGCGGCGGCGCGTGCGCCTTGAGCGCCAGGTTGTAGCTGAGCGAGGTGGGGGCGACATCCGCGGCGGTCATACCATTCAAAGCATCAACCGCGTCGTCAGCGGCCAGGGAATACGCCGCGGCTTGCAACCGCGCGTGCCACCCGTCGAGCCCCGGCGCAACGCCCGCGGCCTCCATGTCGGCCCACAGACGGCGGCAGACATCAGTGAGCCCCGCCCGGCCGGCTGCGACGAGGAGGGAGCCCCACACGGCGCGCGTCGGCGCGCCGCCCGCAGCGGCGACGTCGTCCAAGACCCGCAGCGCCCTCCCAGCGTCCCCGCCATACGCAAACACTTTGACGGCCGAGTTGTAGGTGTATTCGTCGCCGGACAGGCCGGCGGCGCGCAGGGAGCGCAGGGTGCGTTCCGCCGCGGCGGCCGCGCGGCGCGGGTCGGCGCGTGCGGCCCGCATCGCGGCCTTGAGCAACGTGTTGTAAGTGACGAGGTCGAACCGGGCGCCACCGGCCGCCGCGGCGTCGGCCAGGTCGGTCGCGCGGCGCAAGGGCCCCCACGCGGCGGCGTTGAGCGCGGTATTGAGCGGCTGCGTGTCGGACACGCGCCAGAGACCTTCCTTGACGCCCGCTTCGTACTCACGCACGGCGGCTGCAGGTCGCTTGAGCGCGCCGTACGCGACGACGGCTTCCAGGCGCACGCGGGCTTCGCCAGGGCCGCCGGCAAGCCGTTCGTCGGCCAGCGCCGCCGCCAACAACCCCCGCACCGACGCGACCGATCCCCGCCCGGCCGCCCCCTTGATAGCGGCCGCCCAGTAGGCGCCGCCGTGGGGGGGGAGGGCGAGCAGGGCGCGGGCCGCGTCGGCGGGCCGGCGCGCGCCCGCGCCGAGCGCGGCCGCCACGCGGCGCGCGTCCGCACGCGGCACGTCGACCGTGCGGGACGCCAGGCTCACGACGGCGGCCGCGGCCGCGTCCGTCGCGCCCGCGGCCGCGAGGCCGTGCGCGGCGTCGAGCGCGCGCGACGCCCACGCCGCGCCGGGCGCCGCGCCGGCGCCGCCGGCGGCCGCCTCCCGGTCCAAGCGGCGCCAGGCGGCCAGGGCGGCGGCTTGGTCGGCAGAGGTGGAAGCAGAGCGGGCGTCGCGGCTCGCCGCGGCCACCCCCACGCGCCTCCCTGCACCCTCACAACGCCATGCTGTCAACCCCGCGCCGGGCGGCCCCGTTGTCGACCGGCCCCATGCCCGCGGCGGCGTCGGCGTCGGCCTGGCGGTGGGGGCGGGGGCCGGCGAGGGACGCTGCGCGGCGCTTGTGCGGCTTCGAGGACGCGTGCTTGGCGAGCGCGTGCGGGGACACGAAATAGCGCGCGCACGGGGTGCAGTAGTGCTGGCCGCCGCCGGGGGTGTCATCGTCGAGGATGGCGCTGGAGAGGCAGGAGGGAGGAGGGGTGGGCGAACGACGGCGCGCGACCGCCGCGCGGACCCCCTCTCCTCTTTCCTCTCACCGAGTCGTGGTGCCCACCGGGCCCGTCAGCACGCGGCCGGTGCGTTGGACGACCGCCACCTGGGCCTTGACGTCCTCCCAGACCTAGGGAAGAGAGGGGAGGGGTGTCGGCCGCCCGCCGCCGGCCCGCCGCCGCGCCGGCGCGCGCCACCGCCGCGCCTAGCGGCCCTCCCGCCGCGTCTGGACGTCGGCCACGGCATGTGCCCTCTTGCAGCGCCCCAATGCGGGGCCGCCGCCCCTCCCGCCCCCGCCCTCTCGCCTGGTCGATGTGCCGCCCTTCAAACGTGGTCCGCAGCCCCGCCTTGTGCGTCTTCTTGGACTTGGCGTTGCCCACGCCGCGCTTGCCGATGCCGCCCTTTTTGGGCATGGCGAGGGCGGGCGGGAGTGGGGGCGCGCGCGGCGGTCGGCGTCGCGTCACTGCCGCCGCTCCCGCCACCCTCTTCCTCGCCCGCCACGCCCGTCACACAGTGCTGGCGACGTTCTAGAGGCGGGCAGGGGAGGCGGCGCTGGCGCGCGCCTCCACCTCAACCCCGCCCCCGTCCGCCCCCCTTTTTCTTTCCCTCCCGCTCCCTCATCAGTCGACGACGATGCGCGAGAGCGCCTCGATCAACTGCTTCAGGTTCCCCCGCACCCTCGCGTCGCCCGTCACGCCGCCCACGTCGCGCGCGACGCCCTCCACGTGTTCGAGCGTGCGGGTCAGGCAGCGGACGGCGTCGCGCAGCGCCACCACATTGTCCGGCGTCAGCACGTCGCCCTGCAGCGCGCGCACGTCGGCCGCGGCGGCGGCGGCGGTCGAGGCGAGGGATTCGACGGACCCGAGGAGGCCGCCCGCGCGGAGGTCGGCGAGGAGCGGCGCCACCTCGTCCGCCAGCTGCGCCGCGCGCGCCAGCAGCGGGCGCGCGTCCTCGAGCGCGGCGGCAGCGAGCTCGGCCGTGTCCAGGGCGCGGTCGACGCCGTCGGCGGCCTCGAACTTTTTGGCCATGCGAGTCATGACGTGCACCAGGTCGTCCATCGCGACGCCCGGCACCCCCGCGATGCGCCCCCGGTGGCACACGATGGCGCCCTCGGCCTCGCACGCGGCGGCGTCGAGCGGAGACGCGCCGCCGGGGGGCGGGAGCGGCGCGACGGGCGTCACGTCGACGAGCGGTTCGGCGATGAGGCCCGACTGGTTGGCTTCGATGACCGCGTTGCGCGGGATGACGGTGCCGGCGTCCCGAATTTCGGCGAGCACGGCCACCGATTCGAGGGACGACTCGACGCTGAGCACCGAGCCGACCGGGACGCCGCGGATGCGGACGGGCGTGCCGACGCTGATGCCGCACGCCAGGGGGAACTCGATGACGCACTGGTAGGGGCGGCCGCGGCGGCCCAGCTTGCCTCCGCGGGCCCAGGTGATGAGGACGAAGAGGAAGCCTGGAGAGGAAGAGGGAGGTTGGCGCGCGCGCGCAGCCGCACCGCAGACGGCCGACGCTGCCGCCAAACGATGCGCGAGCGCACGGCCGACGCTGCCCTCTCGTCCACGCCCGCCCCCGCCCTGTCCCCTGGTCTCACCGACGCCGGTAAGAACAAAAAGTCCGACCCCGCCCTCCCAGAAGCTGGCCCGCCCAAACCCAAAGTCGCGCAGCGGGCGCAGCAGGCGCCCGACAAAGCCGGGGGGAGCAGGCTCGTCGGCGTCGGGCGGGAGGGCGGCGAGGGGAGCGGTGGAGGCGCGCGGCCGCGGCGCGGGGCGGCCGACGGGCGGCGCCAGGCGCGGGCTCGCAGCGCGGACAGGAGTCGACCGGCCCGCGAGGCGCGCGAGTGTCGGGGCGCGGCGCCGCGGCGGCGCGCCGCATGGCGCGGCGCGCGGGCGCGCGGCGGCGGCCGCCCTCATCAAAGGCGGGCTGCCGCTAGCACGGTCGTGGCGGCCGGCGTCGACCGGAAGTCCACCCGAGTGGTGGGCGGCGTGGCCACGGCACGGGGGCGCGGGAGAGTGCCCGGTGAAGGCCGCCGCGCGACGTTCGCCCACACAGCCGCCCTGCCCCGGACGCACCCCTCAGACCCCATCAAGCCTTCCATCACACGGCAGCAATCCCAGCACCACCCTGCATCCGGCACGCGTCCGTCGCGCGCACGGCCGCCCTCGCAGCGTCTCCGAGCGCGCGCTCCTCCGTCAAGCACACCGCCCCCCCCGCCCTCCCTCTTTGCGCCACCGCCCGGTTGGTATCGCCCACGCACAGCGCCGCCGCCGCCGGCGCCAGCGTGACGGACCACTTGGCGTGGGAGGCGGTGGCGAGGATGTGCGCAGACACCCACACGCTCGCCGCCACGTTGAGCACAGCCTCCGTTCCCGCCTCGCACACGGGCCCAAGCACCCCTTTCTCATGGACCCAGGTGGCCACCGCGAGCGGGGCCCGCAGCGCGGGCGCGAGCACGGCCGACCACAGGTCGCGCGGTGGGGTGCCCGTGGACGCGCACGCGAGCAGGCCGTGGAACCGAAAACACGACGCGCCTGTGGGTGGTGGCGGCGGCCGCGGTCCCGCTCCCGCCAGCGCGGCAAGTCCTGGGAAGCGGGCCGCGGCGGCGGCACCGACGCGCGCCGAGAAAACGCGCGGCGCCACGGCGGACGCGACGTGGGTCGATGCAGCGTCAAATGATGCGGCATCCAGCGTGACGCATAGAAACGATTGGGCAAAAACGCGCTGAGGCGGCAACGGCGGCGCGTACGGTCCGTCGAGCGGCGGCGGCCACTTTGGCGCCGAGTGCGTGAGCCAGACGCCGCTTTTCCCATCGAACGCGAGCACACCTTTCGAGTGGGCGCCCGTGGGGATCTCGGGGGCGTCCGGAGGCGCGTCGCTCCACGCCACGGCGTCCGCTCTCGTTCCTTCCCCAAACAGGCCCGCCAGCGTCGCGGCCAGCGGGTCGCCGCTCCCGTTGCTATGGAAGGACGCAGCAAAATTTTCCAGCTCGCGAGGCGTCGGGTCGGCGGCGTCGGCGAAGGCGGGCGCCCCTCCTCCCCCCCTCGGCGGTGTGAGAGCGAACCACCACGCCACGGGTGCCCCGCCCCGGCCCACGCAAGGCGAGGCACCAACTGCACGGGCGAGCGCGAGCAGGAGAATGAGGGACAGGCGGGGCGGACGCGCCATGCGGGAGGGCGCGCGCCGCCCCGGGTTGTGAGGGTCGCCCGAAAAAACGCTCCTTCGGCCTCCCCAGTTTTGACACGCGAAACCAGACACGCAGGCGCTCGCCTCTCCACCACCCCTCATCACCCGGGCGGCCGCTCGTCGGGCGGCGTGCCCGCGACGGCGTCACCGTCGTTGCCGTCGCCGACCGTGCCCGGGGGTGGCGGCGGCGCGGCCGGCGACGCGCCCCGGTACGCATACGGGTCCCGCGGCGCAGCGGCGGTGGCGTATTGCGGGGAAGGAGGAGCGGGCGGCGGCCCGGCTGCACCACCGCCGCCACCGCCAACCCCGCCCTCCTGCTCCTCCTCTCCTTCCAGCGTGGCCAGCACCAGCCGCACGTCCGGCAGCGCGCCGTCGTCGCCCGCGACCCGGTCCCGGGGCGTGGGCGTGGCGAGGGCGGGCGCGCCGGGGGAGCCAAAGCGCAGCTCGACGTCCGCGCCCAGCGCCTCGCACAGGGGCAGCAGGGCGCGCAAGTCGCGAGACGAGAGCGTGACGGACGCGCCGCCCACGGGCGCGCGCACGGCGCGCAGCGACGCCGACGCGCCGCCGAGCCGCAGCGCGGCGCTCGGCGCGGCGCGCCCCGCGTCGCGCGCCGCCGCGGTCGCGTGCGACCGCAGCTCGACCGGGGCATGGCCCGCGCCGGGGGCGAGGGCGGCGCCGATCGCCACGCTCGCTTCCGTCGCCGGGCCGAGCGACGCGAGGAGCGTGCCCAACTCGCCCGGCGCCGCCGTGAACCCCGCCGGCAGAGCCCCCCCGTCCACGCTCGCCTGCAGGATGGTGGCATCCGTCGCCGCCAGGCGAAACGTTTTGAGCAGGCCGGAGTCGGCCGCGACGACCACGCGCAACTCGGCCGCCGCCGGCGCGAGCTCCAGCGTCACCCGCGCAGGGCGCGCCGACCGCAGCGCCGCCAGCACGTGCTTGATGGGCACGCCCGCGCGGACGACGCCCTCGTTGAAGACTTCGTAGGACGCGAAAAAGGGGGCAGGGAGGGTGGCCGCCGCGTAGGCAGACAGCGACGTGTTGATCGCGCGCAGGACGCACCGGTCGGGAAAGGCCTCGATGAGCAGTTCGGGGCCTGGAGGGAGGAGTGAGGAGGGCGGTCGGAGCGACGAAAAAAGAAACAGAAAAAATGACCCGCCACCCTCCTCTCCTTACCTATCTTGGCCAGGAACTGGACCACGGCTTTGAGCGCGCGCGCGCCGCCCGCATGGCCGCCCGTGGCGGACGCCTTGAGCACGCCCGCGGGGGGGGGGACGACATCGGTCATCGAGGCGAGAGGCGGGAGCGCGTCCCGCTGCCTTGGTACGATCCCTGGGTGGCGTTGGGGGTCGTTGCTGGCCGCGCGAGGCGGCCAAGGCGCGGCCGAGGCGGCAGAGTGGCGGGGAGCGAGCATCGACGCCGGCTGCGTCACTCTCACGCCCACCCCACCCCTCGGCCGCCGCCCCACCGCGCGCCATGGCGACCACCGTCGCCACGCGCCCGCGCCTCCGCCATATCCCGGCCGTCGGCCCCACGCGCGCGGTCGCCCTGCTCGCGCGCGCGCTGCTTGACAAGCCGGCGCCCTGGGAGAAGGTGGGGATGAGGATGGGCGGGCGTTGTGGAGTGTTGGATCGGGGTGGGGGACGAGGGAGGCCAATTCACGGGGCGGCGATTCAGCCGGCGCCCACCGCCCCCACCACCCTCCCTCTCCACCACAGGACGACCTGCTCGACGCCCTCTACTGGCTACGCCAACTGCTGGCCCTCTTCCTGGGCCTCGCAGCCGGCGCGGGCGCGCACACCGGCCTGCCTGTGTTCCTCGCCCACCTCGCCATCACCGCCGTCCTCCCCCTCGCATGGGCCCGGTCCCAGGGCGTGGATGACGACGTGGTGGGGGGCGTGGGGCCGCTCATGAACGAGGGCGTGGGGCCCGCGGTCGGGCTCTTTACACTCTCCTGGATCCTGTCCTACACGCAGGCCGTCGCCAAAGCAGCGGGCTGACTGGGAGTGGCATTGCGCGTGCGTGGCGGCGTGAGTCGCATTTGGGGGTGGCGTCTGTTGCTCTCTTTCATTCTCGCCTTCGCTCCTAGTCCCACCGCGCGCACCGCGCCAGCAGCCGCACGCCCGCGGCCACGCCCTCCGGCGGCGGGTCTGGGTCGGGCTCGCCCAGGGCGGCGCCGGCCCAGCGTGCGGCAGCGAGGGCGGCGGCAGGGGCGGCGCCGGAGAGCGCGCGCGCGGCGTAGGCTCCGCCGCGGCTGACCAGCGCGCGCCGCAGCAGGGACGCCCACAGGCTGCGCGCAGGGGGGCGACGAGCAATGGCGGCTTCGATGCCGGCGGCCGTCTCGCGAAACAGGGGCGCCAGGCCGACGGCCGCCGCGGCGACGGCCTCGGCCGACGCGGCCGCGACGGCCGCCGCTTCCTCAGGGCTCAGGCCCGCACACGGACTCGGGTGCCCTTCCACCAAGGCCGCTTCCCGCACAAACGCCAGCAGGGACGAGGCGGCGCCCTCTTTGGCGGCATCGAAATCGGCCTCCTCGCGCGGCGCGCCGCTCACGTGCTCCCCCTTGCCCAAACGCGCCATGGACGGCGCCTCGTTGATCTCTAGGAGAAGAGCACGGCCGTTGGGCGCCACCGCAAAGTCGGCGCCGACGAGTTGGGCTGCGAGCGCGGGCGCCGCGGGCGCCGCCGCGCGCGCGAGCTCGGGCGCGGCCGCCGCGACCGCCGCGCCCAGCGCGGCCCGGATGTCGCCGTGAAGACGGTCAGCGAACTCGGTCGCGTTGGCGGGCGGCGGGACGATGCGGGGCGCGAGGGCGGCGAGCGGCACGACGACGCCGCGCTCGAGCCACAGGTTGACGACCCGCCCGCCCCCGCCCCCGAGCACCAGCCCGCCAGGCAGCAGGTAGGCGCGCGGGGGGGCGCCCGCGGCGAGCAGGGCCCAGACGCGGACGTAGAAGCGGGACGGGGGGGAGTCGGCGGCGCTTGACACGCGCGCCTGCGGCTCGATGAACGCCTGCACGACCCCCGCGCCCCCTCCCGCCAGCCCCGCCGCCAGAGCGGCCGCGCCGTCGACGATCGTCACGCCCGCGCCCCGGTGCGCGGTGGACTTGAGGGCCCAGGGCGAGGCCGGCGACGCTGCGGCGGCCGCGAGCGCGTCCCACGCGCGGCACGGCAGCGCGTAGCCAGGCGGCACCTGGGGGATGCGGCCCCCGTCGCCGTAAGCGGCAGCGAGCGCCGCGGCGGCCGCGTCTTTGGCCGTGAGCGCGGCGGCGCCCGCGACGCAGTTCACCCGCGCGCCGCGCGCCGCCGCGGCCGCCGCGCGCTCGCACGCCGACCGCGGCCCGTAGTAGAAATCCCACGATTCCGGGCGCCAGTAGCCTTTGACGGAGAGGGTGGCGGACGTGACGTACGAGGCCTGGGCGTACAGGAGAGGGGACGCCTGTAGGGGGGAAAGGAAGAGGTCACTCAGCCAAACGAGCCCGCCTGCCTCCGCCCTCCATTCCCACACGCAACCTCTTACCAGGACCGCGTCCCGCAGGGGAAGCGTCTCGCCGCGGGCAAAGCCAAACGCGTCGACCCACACGCGCGTCGGCGGGGGTGGGGAGGGGGCGGCGGCTGCGGTCAGGGCGACTCCCAGCGCGACCACCACAAGTCGGGCCATGCGCGGGGCCGTGGCCGCAGCCCGGCGCCCGGCCGGGAGGGCGCTAATGGGGCCGCAGTGCGACCGCTGGCCGGCACACGCTCCCCACACTCTTCCACGCTCTGCTCGTCCACGCTCCGCCCCGCATGCCCGCCCGCGCCACCACCCTGGCCGCCGTCGCCCTCGCGGCGGCCGCCCTGCTGGCCGCGTCGCCCGCGTCCGCGTGGCGCACGCGCGGCCAGCCGAGCGCGCTCGCTCCCGCGTGCGGCGCCAAACTCGACGCGCTCTACGCCGAGCACTATCCTTCCGCGCAGGCGGCGCCGGGCGGCGCGGCGCGGCCCAATGCGTGCAAGCTCATCCTCGACCAAGCGCTCGCGGGCAACTTGACCGACCGCTGCCCCGACGAGGCGGGCACGGTCGACTGCTTCAATGTGAGTCAGGGGTGGAGGGATGGAGGGATGGAGGGGTGGTGGGGTGGAAGGGCGGGGAGGGAGGGCGTGGTGGCGCGGATCGGCCTGCTGCGGCGCCTCCCGACGACCGCCTCCTTCCACCCTCCTCGCATCCTCCCAGGCCGCCCCCGCCGCCTGGACCACGTTTGTCAACGAGTGCGAGCTCTTTGCCGGCACGCCCGCCGCGAGCGCCACCGGCCGCCGGCTCGCCGCCGCCGAGGGCGAGGGAGAGGGCGAGGGCGAGGGCGAGGGCGCCATCACGGACGCGGGCCAAGGCTGCTTCCCCGCGTTCAAGCGCGCCGCGGATTTCGAGGCGTGGCTCAAGGGCGAGTTTGCCGAGACAAAGGATTACGGCAAAGCGTCCCCGATCGCGCTCGTGAGCGTGGCCGTGTTCACGCTGCTGCTGCTGGCCATGTCGGCGGCGTGATGGTGGTGGAGGGGAGGGGGTGGGGTGTGCGCGAAGCGGGGCTTTCATTTTTTCTCTGTAGCGTGCGTTGCTCTCCCTGCCCACCCACACCCGCGATGCGGCGGCCCCGCCTCGCCACCATCGCGGTCTGCGTCGCGGCCCCTGTCGCGGTCGCGGCCGCGGTCGCGGCGAGGCCGCGCGGCGGCGCATCCACGCTCGCGCGGCTCGCCCCGCTCCAGCGCGGGCCGCTGGGCGCCGCCCGGAGCTCATCCCGGCTACAGGCGGTCGGGCCTGCATCTGTCGGCCTCACCGGGCGCTGGCGCAAGGACCGGGCGCGGTCGGACGACATGACCCTGGCGTGCGACGCGGTCGCCCTCCCCTTTCTCCTGCGCCGCGCGATCGCCGTCCTGTCCGTCCTGGACGTGGTGGACGACTCAAAGGATGACTCGACGGGGGGTTCCTTTGAGACCACGATCAAGGCGGGCGGCGTGCTCGATGTCCGCGAGAAATACCCTTGGACCGGCGCCCCCGTCACCCACGCCCGCCGCGACAAGCGGCGCGGCGGCCACACCGGCCGCGTGGCCCGGTCGTCGGCAGGCAATCCGGTCATCGAGGTGACCTGGGGCGACCCGCACGGCGGTTTCTGCGCCGACGAGTTTCTCCTTGGCAACGGCGGCCGCACCCTCACCCAGCGCACCGTCATGGACATGGCAACCGGGGCGCGGGTCGAGTACGATACGGTGTACGTGCGAGAGCGGTAGAGGGAGAGCGTGGTTTTGGGTGGTGCGAAACAAAAAAAAGCAGCGCCGACACAACCTCTCCTCCCTCCACTTTATCTACTGCCACGGCGACCAGGGCACCGGCTTGAGTAGCTGCCTGTGCATCGCGCCGGGCGTGGTGCCGCCGTCGGCCGCCAACCGCGCGCCGACGGCAGCCGCCGTCGATGAAAACCGCCAGAGGCGCACGCGCGCCCCAGGTCGCGGGCCCAGCAAAACATGCCCGCCCAGCACCTGCTCCCCGCCCGCCGCGCGCAGGACGGGCGCGTCCCGGTCGGCCTCGGGGGGGGCGGCGGGGTCGCGCGCGCCGTGCGCGCCTGCCGCCCGCGACCGGGCGCGCGTGCCGGCCGCCGGCCGCAGGAGCGAGTACTCGAACACGCCCGGGGAGGAGGAGGAAGAGGTGGAGGCGAAGGCGCGGGCGGCGGACGCGGCGCAGGGGGGGACGGCGACGAGGAGCGACGACTGGTGCGCGACGCACGGGCGCGAGGCGGCCAGATAGGCCTGCCAGGCGGGGGTGGAGGCCAGGGCGGCGCGCAGAGCGTCGCGCTCGGCGAGGTCCTGGTGGCGGGAGAGGGGTGGCTGTCGGGCTCCCGCCGCGGCGAATGAAACGATTTCCTCGCCCAGAGCCGCGGCCAGCCTTTCACCCCACCACCTCTACTCACATCGTACAGGTACGCGTGCGTGACGCGGGTCAAGGCGCCGCCAGACTCGCACTGGCCAAAAAAACTGAAAGGGAGCGTCCGGCGAAGGTTGACCGTGGACTCTGACAGCCCCAAAAAGGTCGACACGCAGTCAGGCTTGAGCGTGTACTCGCGGATTTCCGCAAAGGCGGCGGCCGCGGCTCGGCTCGAGAGGGCGCGCGCCATGTGGGGCGGCCGTTGGAGGGCGGGGGATGGGCGGCGGCCCCTAGAACGATGTGGTGTGAATGCCACGCGACGTCGCTGGGGTCAACGCCTCGCGCCGCCGGCGCTCGGTGTGTGCGGGCCGGCGCGCCGGCGCGCTGGCCGCCCACTCTCGTCTCCCCTGGCGCCTCCAATGCTCCGCCTGCCTCCCCCCGCGCGCGTCCTGCGCATCCTGCCGCCGACTGGCGCGGGCCGGCGCGGGCCGGCCCGGCGCGGCGCCCGCCGCGCACCGCTGCCCCTCCGCGCCTCGACCGATGCGGCCGACGCGACCGAGGCCGCAGCCGCCGCGCTGGAAGGCGTCCCACAAACCACTTCCGGCTCCCCGCCAGACCCGCGGCCCGGGGCGCGCCCCTTTTCTATCCCGCTCGCGATCGGGCTCGCGTCGGCCGCGTTTGACGCCTACTACGAAGCCCTCGACTGTCCCGCCCCTCCCCTGAAGGACGGGGACGGGTGCGAGACGCGCTACATTGCCGCGCCGGTGTTGAGGCAGGCGGCGAAAGCGACGCTGACCATCACGCTCGACTGCGCTGACGGGCTGCCCGCGGCCGACGCGTGGGGCACGTCCGACCCGTACGCCGTCGTGGCGTGCGGCGCGGCCTCGTTCCGGAGCACGACCGTCAAGCGGACGCTGGCGCCGGCGTGGGGGGAGGGGGCAGAGCTTTATGTGGCCGACCCGGAGAACGATTCGCTCGCCATCTCCATCTTTGACGCCGACATGCTCAACGCGGACGACGCCCTGGGCGAGGCCTCGATCGCCGTGTCGAAACTGGCGGGCGGCGGCGGGCCCATCACTCTCACTTTGACAGCGCCCGACGGCGCGCCCGCGGGCACCGTGACGCTGACGGCAACGCTGACCCCCCTGACCGACGCCGACGTCGCTTCCCGTGCCACCGGCGCCCTGGGCGACGCCACCGGATGCGATGAGATCGCCCGCATGACGGCCTCGTGGCGCGCGCTCGCCGCGCGGTCGGGCGACGTTGCGGTGCGCCTCTTTGAACCGGCGGCGTTTCTCGAAAACTCGGACACCGACACCCAGGCCTGGATCGGGTTCAACCCGTCCCTGAGGGCGATCGTGCTCGCGTTTCGCGGGACGGAGATGACAAAAATCGCTGACCTCGTCTCCGACCTCAACATCGTCCCCACCGGGTTCGACCCCGCCGACCCCGCCCCCGCCCACGCGCGCGTGCTGAAGCGGGCGGCCGCGGTGGCGCTGCCGGAGGAGGGGCTGTGGGTGCACTCGGGCTTCCGCAACGCGTACGCGTCCGTGCGCAGGTGACGAGAGGGCGAGGGGGTGGGGGGGCGCGGCGTCGCCATGACGCCGCCACGATCCGCCCACACACGCCGCCCACCCTCCCCTTAAGCTCTGTGTGGCGCGTGGTCGACGAGTGCATGGCCGCCGGCGGGGAGGGAACGCCGTGGCGCATCTACCTGACCGGCCACTCGCTCGGCGGCGCGCTGGCCACGCTCGCCGCGTTTGACGCCGCCGCCACCGAGTTTGCGTCGGGGCAGGTCGAAGGCCTGACCCTGTACACGTACGGGTCCCCGCGCGTCGGCAACGGCGCCTTTGCGTCGTCCTTTGACGCCGCCGTCCCCGACGCGTGGCGCGTGACCAACGCCAACGATGTCATCGCCCGCATTCCCCGCGCCATCGGGTACCGCCACATCGGGCACGCGGTCGGGCTGACGCGCGGCGGCGCGTTCGACGCGGCGGCCGACGTGCTGGAAGGGGAGACCGCGGTCGACGCCGCGCGCAACTTCGTTGGGGCCGCCGTCGCGGCCGTCACGGCGGGCGATGGCGAGGCGCTGGCGGCGACGGTGAACCAAGAGATTGACATGGCGAAAGCGCTCGCGTCGGGCGACGCGCTGGCCGACCACCGGGAAGCGCTTTATTTCGAGACGCTGCGCAAGGTGGTCGACGCGTTTGTGGGGGACGGCGGGGACGGCGCGGCGTTGGGGTGAGGGGGAGGGAGGCGAGAGCGCGGTGGGGGCGGGTCGCCTGTGCGCGGCGCCGTCGGTTCATTGTTCGTTGTGCGTCGTTGCACTCGCGCCGGCCGGCTGCGCATCTGGAAACAGAAATCAGTCGGCGCCACGCCTCCTCTCTATCTCTCTCCCCTCACGGCGACTCCATCCACACGTCGCCCGGCGGCGCGCGCACCGCGCGCGCCGACGGCGGCGGCGCGGCCGGCTTGCGCGGCTCGGGCGGGCCCCGAGAGCGCGGGAGGGAGCCGCTGGAGGGCGGCCAGGAGCCAGAGGGTGGCAGAGGGGCGCCCGCCGACCCGGCCGCGCACGCGGCCGACGCGCCGGTCGACGGCGGGTCGGCCCCCGACCGCGCGCGCTTGCCGGGCCGCCGCGCCCGGCCCGCCCGGGGCGATGTTAGAGCATCGTCGGGCGACACGGCAGTGCGCCGGCGGCGGAGCGGCCGCGCGGGCGCGGCCGCGCGCGCGTCGTTCGAAGCCGCCAGGTCGAACAGCTGGAGCAGGCACCGAGGCGCCATCGGGCTGCGCATCGCCGCACCGTCGCGCGCTCGCTCGCTGCTTGACGGCTCCCGGTCCTGGCCCGGGACCGGGGGCGGAGGGGACAGCAGGGACTCGACGCACGCGAGCGCATCAGACGGCCGCGCGGTGGGGGCGCGCGGGGCCCGAGCGGGCGCCGCGGGTGCGCCGCCATTGCGGGGCGGCATGGCCTCGCTCCCGTCCACCCCTGGGCGCTCGGCGCGGCCGCCGGGACTGGCAGGGTCGCAGCGCCGCGCGCGCCCACCACCGGCATCTCACTCCCGCCCGCGGGCGGCGCCCGCGCCCCTCTCTCCTCACCATGGGCGTATCCGCCCTGCTCCCCGCCCTGCGCGACGTCACGCGCCCCGCGCACGTCTCCGAGTTTCGCGGGCGCGCGCTCGCGATCGACGCCTACTGCTGGCTGCACCGCGGGTCGTACTCGTGCGCGCAGGAGATGTGCGAAGGGCTGCCGACAGACGGGTGGGTGGAGATTGGGTGGGAATGAGGGGGTGGGGACGCGCGCCCGCATTCGCGCGCCCGCCGCGGCCTCTCCCGCCGCCCGCAGGCCAATGCCCTCCCCCCATCCACTCCAGCTACATCACCTTTTGCCTGGACAGGGTGGACGTCCTGACCCGGGCCGGCGTCACGCCGGTCGTCGTCTTCGACGGCGGGCGCCTGCCGGCCAAGGCGAGCGAAGAGGGCTCGCGCCAGAGGTGGGGAGGGTGGGGTGGGGAGGGGGGTGTGAGTGCGCGCGCGAGCGTCCGGCCGGCCTGCCGACCCCCCCACCTCCCCAAACAGAAACCGGGCCGACGCGCTCGCGCGCGCGCGCGCGCACGCCGCCGCCGGCAACGCGGTCGCTGCCGTCGACTGCTACCGGCGCGCGGTGGACATCACGCCCGGGCACGCGCAGCGCCTCATCGAAGCGCTGCAGGCGCGGGGGGTGGCCTTTATCGTCGCGCCGTACGAAGCCGACGCGCAGATGGCCTACC
>Ga0315293_10000407_pt1 | contig 39621 bp, 49 predicted proteins | sample YL17G13_20_MG_FD_203071 | JGI IMG/M metagenome (GOLD analysis project Ga0315293, IMG submission 203071) | Sediment microbial communities from Yellowstone Lake, YNP, Wyoming, USA - YL17G13_20 | ecosystem: Environmental > Aquatic > Freshwater > Lake > Sediment | place: USA: Wyoming | collected... | reverse complement strand
GATTTCCACCCAGGTCGTTGGGTTGAAATATGCGGTTCGTGAGTATATAACCCCTGAGCGTCGGTTGACTTCCCAGTCAACGGGTGGCAATCCAGCTAAACATTTATGTAGGCTCTGCGGGGATGTTTCCGCTCAGGGAGCGAGAAATGGTCGAGGCTGAAACCGCATACCAGATATCGAGCATGTCGATAAGGCTGAGCGGGCTGTTCGCGGTGGTGGGGGTCGCGCTGATGTACGTCTACATCGGGGTCACGGACGCGTCGGCCCCGGTCAAGATACTGTGGGCGAGCGCGCTCTCGTTGGCGGTCGCAATCACGTTCCTCGTGATGTGGACGCTCGCGAGGGACGTTCTCAGGGAGAAGGAGCGCGAGCTCAAGAAGAGGCAACCGCTCTGAGCGGATTCAGAATCACTTGGCGCCGTTCTTCGCGCCGTTCCTCTTTTCCTTTTCCTCAGCCGTAGAATCCAGCAGGAGCTCCATCAGGTCGACGACCTTGATACCCGGGACAGTCTTGAGCTGGGTCTCGCAGAACGGGCAGCAGGTGACCAGCGTGGTCGCCCCCGTCGATTTCGCCTCTGCTATCCTCTTAGCCGCGAGGTCCCTCGACAGCTTCGGGAATGCAGACTGCAGCCCTGCACCGGCGCCACAGCATCTCGACTCGTACCTGTTGTTTGGCATCTCGACCAGGTTGGCGACGGCCTTCACGATCTCCCTGGGCTCGTCGAAGACCCCGCCGAGCCTACCCAGGTGGCAGGGGTCGTGATATGTCATCCTCTCGGCGGATTTCCTCAGATCGAGCTTCCCGTCCTTGACCAGGCCCGCAACCTCCTGGGCGATGTGCACGACCTGTATCTTCGACCCGCGCTCCTCCAAGACCTTCTTCAGCGTCGTGTAGCAGCCCGGGCAGGCGGTGACGATCTTCTTGATCCCGAGCGATTCGAACTTCTCCACGTTCTTCTTCGAGAGGTCCTCGAACGCCTCCCGTTGTCCAACTCTCAGTAGAGTCGAGCCGCAGCACGGCTCGTCCTGGTTCATAGTTGCGAACCTGACCCCGGCCTTCTGGAGCAGCTTCGCGCTCGCGACCAGGCCGGGCACCAGCGCCTTGTTCACGGCGGACGTGCACCCGGCGAAGAACAGCACATCCTGCTGCCCGGGGGCTGCCTTCGGTATGTTCAGGCCCTTGGTCCAGCGGTTCCGAGCGCTCCTCGGCTGGAACCACGGGTTCCCGTAGTTCTTGACGCTCGCGACCAGGGACGCGTGTTCCTTGAAGGGCTCCACACCGTGCTTGAGCAGGTATTCCCTGAACGCCCGCGTGTGCTCGGTGTTCTTGAGCGAGCACCACCTGTCGCAGTTGCCGCACAGGGTGCACTCGAACGCGGCCTCGACCACTGCGGGCGAGATCTCGAACCTGCCCTGGATGAGCCCGAGCATCGTGCGGTTCCGGCCCTTCATGCAGAGCGTCTTGACCTTCATGGTCTGGTAGATTGGGCATCCGCGCTCGCAGAACCCGCACGATGTCCCGAAGCATGTTTCAAGCTCGTCCTTGAACTCGTCGAGGCTGTTCATCGCTTCACAGCCTCCCTGGGGAACTTCTTCCCCGGGTTGAGGATGCCTTTGGGATCGAACATCTTCTTGATCAGGAGCATGTACTGGAGCGACGGGCCGTGTTCGAGCTCGAGGTACGGGGCCTTCTGGTAGGTGTCGCTCATGAACGTGCTCATGGTGCCCTCGAAGGCGATCGCGAGCTTGCTGAGCTCGTCGTGGTACTCCCGGAAGCGCTTGACCTCGTCCGCGTCCCTGTAGTCAACGAACACCGCGCACGAGAGCGAGAAACCGATGCTGTTCGGGTGCTCCAGGTACGCGTTCATGCCGATTATCTCCAGCCGGTGCTTCTCGGCCACCTCGACGAACTTGTGGTAGAACTCCTCGAGCCTGCCGACCGGAACACCGGGGTCGGCGGCGCCGAACTTCTTCTTGGTCTGCGAGTCGGGCCACTTCTGCTTGAACGGGTCGAACGCGAGCGTGTACTTCGAAGTCCACCAGCTGTCTACGAGCTCCCGCTCCTCGACCAGCTGCGCCTCGAACTCCTTCGCGAGCTTCACGGCGTACGCGCGCTGGAAGTCGACGACCTCCTGGTCCCCGGCGAAGGATATCGCGAGCAGCGCTTCCGCCCATGCGGGGATCTCGGGGTCCCTGCCGTGCTTCTGCTTGTACGTGTGAGTGTAGAACTTGAGCCTGCGCTTGCAGTTGATGTGGGCGGCCTCTATGCACAGGCCCGCCTTGAGCAGCCTGCTGAGGTAGTCCACCGCCGCGCCCAGCCGCGGGAAGACGAGCATGTCGACGCGCCTCACGGACGGGATCGGCTCGAGCTTCAGGGTCGCCTCTGTGATGACTCCTAGAGTGCCCTCGCTCCCCGCGAGCAGGTGCATGAGCTTGTACCCCGAGGATGTGAAGTGCGCCTTCCTGTGCCCGAGCTCCAGTATCTCCCCGGTGCCCGTGACGATCTGCGTGCTCAGGAGGCAGTTGAGTATCTTGCCGTACCGCACGCCGAACGTGGAATCGTTGTCGCATGCGATCGCGGCCCCGACCGTGCTCACCCACTTGGATTCCGGCTGATGCGGGAGCCAGAGGTCGTACGGCAGGACGGCGTCGTTGACCTCCTGGAGGGTCGCGCCCGTCTGGACCCTGACGGTCTGGTTCTTCTGGTCTATCTCGACGACCCCGTTCATGGTGGTGGTGTCGATGTAGATGCCACCGAAGATGGGAACCGCTCCTCCGAGCATGCCCGTGAGGCCGCCTCCGGCGGTTACAGGTATCTCGTGCTCGTAGGCGATTTTGACGGTCCTCTGGACATCGCGCGTGGTCTTGGGTAGGACGACGACGTCCGGAGGGAAGAACTCGGTCGGCGTCCTGGGGCTCCAGTCGGCGCCGTAGACGAATCTCTCGGCAGGGTCCAGGAGCACCTTCTCCTTGCCCAGCGCGGTCAACAGTTCGTCGATGTATGACATGTCGACCAGCATGAGCGGAATGCGGCTACAAAAGCTTGATTGAGCCACAAAATCGCGCATCAAACAGGGTGTATGGCCTATCGTTCCGGGCTTCTTGCGATTCCAACCTCCAGAGATGATCAAACTCTTGCTGCTTGCATGGCCAATCCTTGGCCATCCTAGAGCAGAATGCGGATTAGATTTCAGCCAGTATCACCGGTTCGAATCCGGTTGAGCCCACTCCGATTCCACTGGCTGTGCTTTGTGTGGATCGTTCTGCCCCGAGATGTCGGCATTCCATCGACTTCTTCAATGAAATGTGGTATTGACGCGCGCCGATACCTGTCCATGAATCGAATCTACGTCATCGACCATTGGGAGAGTCCTCGAATAAGCACATATAGCGCTAGCACATTGAAATACCGGGTGATTCGACGGTAAGCATAAGGGTAAACGTTCTCTGCCTGCTCGGAGTCGCCGTTGGCTTCGTGTCAATGATGTCCGTGTGGCGTTTTGTCTTTGATGTAACTCCCGCATACATCTATGACTTTCCATATGCTAGGATTGAGACTGGGTTCAGCCTTCTTGGAGACTCTCTTGAGCAACTGCAGGATTTGCAGATGACGACCGTCTATCTCGGGGCTGCGCTCGCAGTGATAGGCGTGTTCCTTGGAATCGCGACCCCGATAGGAGGGGTGCTGGAGATCCTCGGCGCAACCCTCTTTCTCAGTGTAACTCCAAGCGAGGAATTTGTGGGCGGGTTACATGGAACGTATTACTATCAGAGGATAGGGCCATTCATCGCGCTCATCTCTGGATCGTTGATGGTTCTCAGCATGATTCTGCCGATAGCATTGAGGAGAAAGCCATCGTTGAGCGATCTGCGCACATTTCTTTGGACATTCACAATTCATCGTTAGAGCGACCGTTCTGACCAGATGCAAGACCGGATGCTTGGAGCGGACCTGGCAACGTGGATTCCAGCTCGCTCAAGCCGGTCCCGCACGGTAGTCGCCGCACTGGTGGCGGTAGCGGTTATCGCTGCATCTGTCGGTCTCTCGCTGAACGATTCATACTCCAAAGAGAGCGCAAAGATAGCTATTCTCGTTATCGTCGACACGAGCGACGAGACGAGCTTCTCGTTATCCGTGGATGGGAGGACGACGGCATTTGGGACAGACAGAGATATTCTCCGGAACTACTACGTAGAGGCAGGAGAACACCACATCGAATTCACACTGATCACCCCATTGCTGACAGAATCATCATTTGACATTCGATTACTGCCGCTGCAGACCGAAGTCGTCTCTTTCCACGTAACGGATACGGCATTGGAGGTATCCTAGACATTGAGCCCCTGACGGAGGGTGCTGAGCATCGGGACGAGACGCTTTCCGGCAGTCGGTTGGTTCAGACCCGGTTGAGCCCAGACACATCCTACTGGCCTATGCCGTCAAGAGAGTTGAAAGGGTTTGGAGGACAGGGGATAGGTTGCGGACTGACCGGGTTGATTGATGCGCGTTTTCGACCCTTGACAGCCTGATTGTCGTACAGTATTGAGCCCCCATTTCTGGAGGTTCGTGGAGCCCGCCGAATGCCGTCCGTGGAAGGCAGAGGGCCAAGTTCAATAAGCCACCTGATGATTCCAGGGGGCGCATAGCAGCGGTGAAATACGATGTCCGAGCAAATGCTGGAGAACGGTCTGTTGTACGGTCTCAAGATGCCTTCCTCGTACACGTCCTTGGAGGAGCAGTCGGTCAAGACGCTGAACGAGTGCTTGGAGAAGCATCCGAAGGCCCTCAGGATGTTCCAGATGCTGCAGGCGGACTCAGAGGTCAAGACGCTCCTGAGCATGGCGAACTTCATCGCGGTCCGGAAGCTGGGGTACAACGACCACGGGCCGATCCACGCGAGGATAGTCGCCGCGAACGGCGTGAAGATACTCAAGATAATCCTGGAGGGCGGCGAGGTCAAGCTCGACTCGATGGCCAACCTGGGCATGTCCGAGGACGACGCGCACCTGATAATCGTGACCGGATGCATGCTCCACGACATCGGCAACGCCGTACACAGGGAGCAGCACGAGATTTTCAGTGTCATGTACGCGAAGGGCATCCTGGACCGCATGCTCCCTGAGATATATCCAGATGTGTCGATGAGGACCGCGGTCACGGAGCAGATACTGCACACGCTCTACGCCCACGACAACGGCGCGAACGCGCTCACGATCGAGGCAGCGGTCGTGGTCATAGCCGACGGGTGCGACATCACCAAGGGCAGGGGTAGGCTCTCGTTCGACCTGGGCAAGCACGACATACACTCGATATCCGCCCTGTCGATCGAGTCCGTGGACATCCGCAAGGGCAAGGAGAAGCTGATAGAGATACACGTCAACATGTCCAACTCCGCGGGCATATACCAGGTCCAGGAGACCCTGGCCAAGAAGGTCGCCCAGAGCCCGCTGAGAGAATATGTCGAAATCGTCTCCGACCTGACCCCTTCGAAGGTGCCCCCCGAGATGAGGGTGCTGGACAGGATAGTATTCTCGAACGGCAAGTACAGGAACGTCTAGAGCGAGAACAGGGGTATCGCGACCAGGAGCATCGCGAGCGCGGCGTACTGTCTTGTGGTGAGCTTCTCCTTGAGCCTGATCTTCGCGACTGCGATCGTGAGGACTGGGTACAGGTTCGTTATCGGCGAGACTATGGACAGGTTCCCGTTCGCGTACGCGAGATACAACGTGACCCCGCCCGCAGCGAGGAAGGTCGTCGAGAGCAGGAGCAAGTTCCTTCCGACCCTCGGCACCTCGAACCTGCCCTTGGTCGAGGCCAGCCAGTAGACTGTCCAGATTGCGGGGCAGACGACTGCGAAGACTCCGATGAAGTTTGCGTCGCCCATCTCGCGTATGGCGCCCTTCGCGACCACCGCGGAGGTGCCCCAGAGGAACAGCGCTGCGACCGCGAAGGCAATCCCGAGCAGCTCGGTTTTCCTGGTGCTGCCGTTGCTGGGAGTGTACGTGAACACCAGCATGCTGGTCACCACCAGCGCGACGCCCGCTCCTTCCGCGACGCTGAGGCTCTCCCCGAGGAACAGGAGCGATAGGAACACGACCCAGGGGGCGTAGGCTCCAGAGATGGTGCCCACGATGCTGACCTTGCCGTGCTTGAGGGACTCGTAATAGACGATGTATGCGAAACCGGACAGGGCGGCTGCGATGCCCGCCTGGACCCAGACCCAGGACTCATATCCGCCCGGGACCCTGAACACGAACCAGTAGGCAATCATGAACACGAACATGCTCGCGCCAAGCATGAGCATGTAGTTGGCCGACGAGACGTTCGTCCTGGTTTCCTTCGCGAAGACCTGCGCGAAGCCGCAGAAGAATATCGTCGCCAGCGAGAACGGCAGCCAGAGCAGGTCCATCGGTTCGCTCGGATGCTCATTGGCTAGATATATGTTTGCCAGACGTGCGCTGGCCTCGCCCTCAGACGAGCCCTTTGGCCCTCGCGTCCTTCTCGAAAAGAGTCTCCCCGCGGTAGTCTATCCTCAGCACGCGGTGGAACGGTATCGTCGTGTCCCCCATCTCGAAGAACCCCGGCCTGAACCCCGTGATCGTCGACCCCTGGACCTTCATCACATCGCCCGGCGCTCCTCGGTGGATGTACCAGATTGTCGCGTCCGCTAGCGATTCTCCCTCCTTCCAACGGAGCATGTTCAGTATCTCTCTCGGGTAGACCATCGGGAGGCCCATCGGCTCGAGACCGCTTGTCGTTTTCGGAGAAACAGTGGGTGGGAAGTGGTTTGGTGGATCTCAGAACGCCTTGAGCTTCTCCTCGATCGTCCCCGCGAGCTCCATGACCTTGTCGAACTCGGGCTTCTTCGGCGGACCCTTGACATCGATCACGCCGATGATTTCGATCTTGGTGCCGGCCAGCAGGTCGGAGACCGCCTTGACGGCTCCTCCGGACCATCCGTGCGATGTGAGGAGAGCAGCGTACTTCGTTGGCGCCCTGAGCTGCTTCACGAGCATGGTGGGGTACGCCGCGACCGGGTGTATCCCGTTCAGCACGGTCGGTCCGCCGACGACCACCACGGGCGTGTCCACGAGCTCCTTCGCTACGTGGCCGATATCCGAGTTGGTCAGGTCGTAGATCTGCACCTCGATGCCCTTCTGCACGAGTGCCTCCCAGAGCGCGTGGGCCATCTTCTCGGTGCTGCCCCACATCGACACGTATGCGATGAGGACCTTCTTCTTCATCTTCTCGTTGGTCCACCTGGTGTACGGTTCCAGGATCACGGTCGGGTCCCGCCAGATGACCCCGTGCGAGGGCGCGATCATCTTGACGCCGAGCTTCTTGACCTTCTCGACGGCGTTCGCCCCAGGCTTTCTGAAAGGCATCATGATCTCCGCGAAGTACAGCTTCGCGAGGTCTACGGAGAGCTCGTTCCCGTACTCGTCGGCGTAGAACTCGCCGTACGCCACATGCGAGCCGAAGAAGTCGCATGGGAACAGTATCCTGTCCTCTACGAGGTATGTGAATATCGTCTCCGGCCAGTGCAGCCAGGGCGCGTCGATGAACCTCAGGGTCTTCCCGCCGAGCTCGAGCTTGGAGCTCTCGTCCACGACGATGATCCGGTCCTCAGGAATATCGAAGTACATCATCGCGGCCTCCTTGCCCTTGGCGCCCGTGACGAGCTTCGCGTTCTTAGCGAGCGCCAGCACGTGCTTGCCCGCGAACGCGTGGTCCGGCTCCGCGTGGTTCATGATGACATAGTCGATCTTCGCTGGGTCCGCGTGCGACCTTATCTTCTCGACGAGGACGTCCTCGAAGCCAGGGTTGACCGTGTCTATGAGCGCGGTCTTGTCCTTTCCGACGACGAGGTAGGCGTTGTAGCTCGTGCCGTGAGGCAGCGGTATCAGTCCGTCGAAGAGCCTTCTGTTGTAGTGCTTCACTCCGACCCAGAATACGTCCGGAGCGATCGATATGGTCCCCATTGGAGTATCACCCATTCTTCACACACCCATTGGGTTTCGGAACCGTGAGGGGGTTCATAGACTTGTTGACGTGGAGGTTCAGACCTCCGGCGCCCAGATGGGGTCCTCCCGCCGTTCTTGGACGCGCCTATGAGAACATTAAAATCACGGTATTCGCTTTTGGCGTCATCGCATCGGCAGGCTTTCCATCTCAGGTTGGCCATGATATGGATCTGAAATCGAAGATCAAGCGGGTTCCGGAGTTCAAAGGTGTCGTCTTCTGGGACATCACGCCTCTGCTCAAGGACAAGCACTCGTTCGGGCAGTGCATCCACAGCCTGGCGGACCACTTCAGGCACGAGGACATCACCGTGGTTGTCTCGAACGAGGCCAGAGGGTTCATCATCGGTGCGGCGGTCGCTCACGAGCTGGGCGTCGGGTTCGTGCCCATCAGGAAGAAGGGCAAGCTGCCCCCGAAGATCCACAGCATGAGCTACGACAAGGAGTACGAGAGCGATACCATCGAGATCAGGGACGACGGCATCGAACCCGGGGACAAGGCGCTGCTGGTCGACGACCTGCTCGCGACCGGAGGCACCATCAAGGCCAACGCGGAGCTTGTGGAGAAGCTGGGCGGCAAGGTCGTTGGCATGGGCTTCCTGGTCGAGCTGGAGTATCTGAGCCCGAGGAAGCTCCTGGGTGACAAGTACGAAATCTACTCGCTGATCAAGCTCAAATCGACCGACAAGTTCTGACATCGGCGTGAGCCGTCTCTTTGCTGATGCGCGGGAAGAAGGTTTTATTACTCGTCAGTCATTCTCAAACTGCATGGCACTCGAAGCGTTGAAGGCGTCGCTCGTCGCGTCCGCGGTCGTCAAACGCGGGGACTACGACTATATGGTCCATCCTATCACTGATGGGATACCGAGGGTCGAGCCACAGATCCTCAAGGAGGTCACGGACGCCATGGCCGAGGCCGGCAACTTCGACTGCGACGTGATCATGACCATAGAGGCCCTGGGGATCCCCCTGGCCGCAGCTCTCTCGCTGAAGACCGGCAAGCCGTTCAACGTGGTCAGGAAGAGGATGTACGGGCTCCCGGGCGAGGTCAACCTGTCCCAGGTCACGGGCTACTCGAAGTCCGCCCTGTTCATCGACGGCATCAACGCGGGGGAGAGGGTGACGATCGTGGATGACGTCGTCAGCACCGGCGGAACCCTGTGGGCGCTCGTCGAGGCCCTCAAGAAGATGCAGGTCAAGATCGTCGACATCGTGGTCGTGATTGAGAAGACGGACAAGAAGGCCGAGATCGAGAGGAAGATCGGGCAGCAGATCAAGACCCTCGTCAAGATCGAGATCGTCAACGGCAAGGTCGTCGTGGTCTAGTCGGGTTGTGTATCTGATTTATGTGCGTAATCATATAGTGATAGCCCTGTACTTGTTCCAAAAAACGCATACTGTTCCGTGCCCGGCGAACGCTAATTGTACTCCCAACCGGCAACTCCTCTGAGAGACATCCCGTGCCCGTGGACGGGCTTGGTTTCTTGGCAGCGGTAGCTGCGTCATCCATCGGGGGTGCGCTGCTCGGGTTCGGCGCGGGCCTCGTCCCGGGTCTGCACATGAACAACATCGCGGCCCTTCTGACGGCCTACGGCGCCTCCGTGTTCGGCCTGTTCTCAGCTGCCGACGCCTTCGCAGGGCCGGACCGAGCGGCGGTCCTGGTCGCAAGCTTCGTCTCCGCAGCTCTCGTAGGGCACACGTTTTCCGAGGCGATCACCTCGACCTATGTGGGCATCCCCGCAGGGGATGTGGTGTCCGTGCTCCCTGCGCACAGGTTCGCGCGTGCGGGGTTGGGCCGTCTCGCCGTCCGGACGTCGGTCGACGGCAGCCTTGTGGGTGTCATCGTGGGGACTCTGTGTCTGGCGCCCGTCTGTCTGCTGCTCGGCCCGCCCGTGAACGCGTACTCGTGGCTGAGGCCCTCGATGGGAGCTATAGTCCTGATGTTCTCGGCCCTGCTGGTGTTCTTCGAAGGGTTCCCCTCGCTGCGTGAGGGCCCCGACCCTCAAGGAGCTCTCCGCAGGCTGCTCAGAGCCTCTATCATACTGCTATCGTCGGGCGTCCTCGGGACGATCGTCCTCCACACCGATTATTTCGCCTGCGGGTTGCCGGACCTGCCCTGGATGGACCGGGGTTTCGTCCAGAAGTCCTCCTTGCTGCTGCCGCTCTTCGCGGGGCTCTTCGGCCTGCCGAGCCTGATCCTGAGCATCGGTTCGAGGACGGTGCCCGTCATCAGGGCGCGGGGCGTGAAGCTCGCCGGAGGCGCACTGGGGGTGAAGGAGGTCCTGCTGTCTGTCGTCGGGGGCGCGATGGTCGGATGGCTGCCGGGCATGACCGCCGGCTCCACCGTCACATTGTGCATGCCGGGCGCCAAGGACGCGGACGAAGAGTCTGACATCGATTCCTCCCGGAGGTTCATCTGGCTCTACTCGTCGATCTCGGCCTGCGGGGCCGTGCTCGCCGTGGGCGCCCTCTTCGTCCTGACGCGCGCGCGGAGCGGTGCGATGGACGCAGCTGCGTACTTCCTTGGCGATTCGGTCTCCGGGGGCATGATATCCGACAGCGCCTCCCCGGCCATCGCCATGGTGCTGGCGATGCTGCTCTCCGCCTGTCTGTCGCATTCGATCGCGCTATATGTCTGCCCGAGGTTCGAGAGGGCGAGAAGGGTGATATGCTCGAAGAGCACCGCTCTGGCCCTAATCGCGTTCGTGTGCTCCCTGTCGGTGGCGCTCACGGGCACGAGGGGCGCGCTGCTGATGGCCACCGCGTGCTGTCTGGGCCTGCTCCCGCCGAGGATCGGCGTCAGGAGGGTCATGCTGATGGGCTGCCTCCTGGTGCCCATAGCCATCACATTCCTCGTGTGACCATGGGCCCCGGTGCGAGACCGCGGTGAGAACGGTCAAAGGACGAACGTTTTAGAAACGAGATTAAAAAATATGAGGCTAGGAGGGTGCCCGCCTCTTACTATCTCCCCCCATAAAACAACAGGCACCCAAGCTCCCGGGCCTGGTCAGTCGTCCTCGTGGGACGGTGGCCAGGGGTTAATCCCGAGCTCTTTAGGCCCGCCTGCCCAAGGCGGACACGCCTCCTCCTTTATCGTCACTTCTTGTCCAGTCTCTGAGTTTGTTATCTTCCAAGCCCCGAGCACGACGGTCCCGTCGTCCTCGGTCTCGAGCTCGCCGGTCACGTTGGCCATGTCGCCGACCGCTATGACGTCCCTCACAGTCGTGCCGTCGTTGTCAGCGACCCACTCCCAGTACCACCATGGGCCGAACTCGACAAGGACCTCCTCGCCGTCGAGCTTCTCAAGAATGAATGCGCCTGCTCTGTCGTTCGTGCAGTTGTCGCAGGTCTCGCTCAAATCGTCGTCGACTCCGTTCTCGTCATCGTCGTCATCGCAGCACATGAACGCCTTCACGGTGCCTGATATCGTGACGAGTCCGTCGTCGTTATTGGTCACATTGTCGACCGCAACTGCGATCGGGATCGCGGCAAAAGCTAGGGCGGCTACAACAAGCGCAGATACTCCGAATTTTGGTCCGAACATAAGTTCGTCCTCCCCCTTTTCCCGTAGTACCCGTTTTGGCTGCATCCTATATAACTTTGTTGCTTACTGACTTATTTTCTAGAACAACCCTCGAAGAATGCTCTGTAACGCTGTTATTCCGGAGGATTCCGGAGAGCCTCTTGAACGAGTAGCCGAACGGCAGGAGCATGCTCTCCGCGCCTCGCAGGACGAGGTCCACGTACGCCTCGGAATCGTACTCCTCCGCACCCTCGATGAGCGAATCGACGACGACCCTCCTGCCCGGGTCCTTGCTCGAGGAGTCGAGCACGACGTACCTCACGGCCTCCCCCGGGTTCACGCACACCCCCTCTTCCTCCAGCTGCGTTAGCGCCGCGACGTTGTCGTTGAACTGCGTGTACTCGCCGAGCGCCCTCGTCACCCTCTTGGTGATCAGAAGCTTGTCGAGGGGCACGGTCTGCGACCTCACTGCACGCACGTGCTCGTCCACGATGTCGAGCGCGCCCGGGATGAGCTGGATGAACTGCTGCGCGTCGGAGGCCCTCGAGAAGTGCCCGAGCATCTCCTGCTGCATGTCCTTCACGAGCCCGGTGCCGTCCCTGCGCCTCAGCTCGATCCCTCTCACCTTGTATCTCCCGTCCTCGAACTTCCCGTAGTACCTGTTCAGGACGCCCACACCGTGCGACCTGTCGGGGAGGAACACGATCCAGTCGTAGATGCCTTCCAGCTCCAGGGGTATGCTCGTGTGGCCGGACACGTGCTCGCAGAACCTCTCGGGGTCGCCGCTTCCCTTGAGCCAGAGCGAATCGACTATGCCGTGGAGTATCTCGAATCCGTGCGCCTCCGCTATCTCCGACGCCTGGAGCATCAGCTCCCTGCCGTAGGCGTTGATGGCCTCGTGGCACTCGATCCTCCCGAAGCGTGCGTTCTTGTAGCCCGTGTACCCGAAGCAGTTGTGCGTGAGCACACCGTTCGCGAGCGCGAAGCCGTGGAGCGCACCGTCGACCGCGAAGCAGTACACATGGTTTCCAGACGGCTTTATCATTCTAGTTGATTTTATAATGATGTCTGAGATATATCTCCCGCCCTTCGCCCGCCCGTCGTACAGCGGCAACAGGCCAGGCAGGCGATCCCCCTTCCTCAGGTCGGCCGCGTGCGCGAGTGAGAAGCCTCCGTCCCCGACGACGAAGCACGGGTGGTCGGGCGTGAGCCTGAGCCTGTCGTGCCCGAGGTCGAGCTCGACCATCTCCTCGGGCGCGGGGAACTTGAACGCCTTGATCGCCCTCTTGACAGAGGGCACGAGGTCTGCATCGACGCCGAAGAGCTGCAGCCCGTCGTCCACGGGGAACTCGCCGCACCCGTCCCCCGCGTACCTGTCGACGATGTCCTCCACGGGCAGCACGTCGAACCTGCCGTCCGCCCTCAGCGGGACCTCCGTACCTTGGTCCAGGCATGTGACCAGGAGCCACTTCAGTATCTTCACGCGCTCCTCGTACACCTTCGTGTCACCGATGCCAGCGCGCACCATCCTCTTGAGCTGTGTCCTGCGGTCCACGACCGGCTTGAGCACGCGCGGTATGAGCCCCAGCCTCTTGTCACATATGCCGTAGCCGAGCACTGGCACCCTCCTCGAGGGCTCCGGACAGCACGAGCACATGACCGTCTCGGGGGAGATGTTGAACCTGGCCATGATGTTCGGGTACAGGGACGTGAAGTCGACCTCGAGCACGCGGTCGTGTATCCCCACCCTGGGCTCGTAGATGAACCCTCCCCGGTCGGCGATCACGAGCTCCTCAGCGGTCTTGAATCCCTCGGGGACGTTCTTCTTCCACAGCACCACGCATCCGTCCTCGAGCGCCTGGTTCACCTGCATCGCGCTGATGGCCGTGCCGGGGGACAGCATCGCCATCTCCTGGAGCGGTATCCTGGATATGCGCGAGAGGTCGATGAGCCCGTAGAGCCCGCTCTCAGCGAACATGAACGAGCTGGTGCGGTCTATGTGCACCCTCCCCCGGAGCGAGTACGAGGGCGGCTTGTACTTGATCTGCCCGTACGAGAAGTACGACTTGCCCTTCCTGTCGGTGCTGATATCATCCCGGTCCCTGCCGAGGGAGAAATCCTCCAGCCCGAGCTTCTTCGCCTTGCTGAACAGGTACGGGAGTGCGAACATGTCCCCGCCGTCGGTGTAGACCACGTCCGGGTCCTTGCTCCCTAGCAGCTCCTGGATGCTCCTGAGCACGCGTTCCTCGGTGCCGTCCACTACATCGCCGTCCACGGCAGCGGACACGAGCCTGTCCTTGAACGTCGGGAGGCCCTTCCTGCCCCCGAGGGATATCTCGAGGACGGCGCTGGAGAGCGGCGGCTGCTCGTAGTCCATCGCGAACGGGTCGTCCATCATCACGGGCTTCGGCTTCAGTTCCAGCAGCCCCATCGGGAACACGCCCTTCTCGGCGAGGTACCGCTGGCTGAACCTGAGGTCCACGTTGAACAGCGAGAAGTCCCTGTACCTCCCCCGGTTGTCTATCGTGTGCGCGACGTCCTCGACCCTCGCGTACCTGCGTATCGAGATAGCGAGCACCTCCCTGGGCTCCTCCCCGAGCCATGTGCTCTTCATCTCCCTGCCGACGCCCTTGACCGAGTCGAGTATCGGGAGGTCGCGCTCCAACTCGTCCAGTTTCTCGGGCGTCGAGTGCGCGTATATCTTCGGCACGAACGCCCGGTCGACTATCCTCCGGGCGCCTCTCCTCGTCTTGATCCAGTACACGATCGAGTCGTTCGCGTAGTCCGGGTATATGTCCAGGAGCCAGCCCTTCATCCTTCAGGTTCACCGCTCCCGAGCACCCCGTCCCGTCCTCCGTTCTCCCCGAGCCTCTTCCTCAGCTCCAGGAGCGCCTTCTCGTGCTCGAGCAGCATCGAGAGCACCGCGGACTCGGAAGGGTCGAGGCTGATGGCGTACGTGGACGCGGAGGCGTGCATCCGCGCCTTGTTCACGAGCGAGTCGAAGGCCTCTCTGTCCTCCTTCCTGAGCGCCCTCTTGAAGTCGTTCCACTGCTGCGCCATCGATTCAAGGGCCAAGCGGTATGTAGGCACCGTCCTTCCCGTGGTCATCCCCCCTGTACTCGTCCAAAGTGGTTTGGTTCCAGGGCGCGGGCGAGAAGAACATGGATCGTCCCTCGGCCGGCAGCCTGAGCATCACCCCGCCCCTCCTCTCCCGCATCTGGACGATCCTGTCGAACCGCTCGTACAGCACCGCGGACATCCTCTGGTTCGGCTGGACGTACCCCGGCGTGTGGTCGGAGACGAGCGTGATGGTCTCGTGGTCCTTAGTGACCCTGGAGATGTCATCCGCGCACCGCCTGAGCAGCTGGTACGACTCCATCCACTTCATGTCCTTGTCCAGGAACTGGTCCGTGAGCGAGGACACGATCACCATCGCGGGGCTGCACCTGCTAACCTGCTCCTCGAGCTTCTCGTTTATGAGCGATACGAGCTGGTACGCGGTGAACGCCCTCGAGACGTTCACGCTCGACAGCACCTCGCGTTTGTTCAGCCTGAGGCGCTTGCAGAGCGAGCTGATGGCGTAAGGGTCGACCGCGTTCCCGCCGTCGATCCACACGACCTCCTCGTCGAACTCGCTCACGGCGCGGACGCACATCAGGTGCAGGAGGTTCGAGGAGTAGCCGCAGTCGCTGTCCAGCAGCGTGACGCTGGACGACCTGAAGCCCCCTATGAACTCGTCGAGCTGCGTGACCGTGGTGTGGAGGGTCCTCTCGCGGAGCAGCCGCTCCTCCTCGTAGCCGTGCACGAGCACTGGCTCGAGAGCATCGGTCCTGTTGGTCTGCACAGGCGTCATCGGCGGCTTATCATCTCCACTCCCGGAGTTAAATCGGTGTGGGGGAGGGGCGGGTGAAACTAGTATGCTAGATAAGAACCAGGACAGCGGGCGGCCCCCTTCTGGGTCAAGAGGCTAATACGGGTTCCATCATCTGGGTTCGTTCAGGAATTCATCAGGGGCAGGGGTTGAGGAAAGGATGAGCACGACGGCGGTCGATGTCCTGAAGGCAAGGAAGGTTCTGCAGGGGGTCGTCAATGCGACGCCCTTCACGTACTCCAAGGCTCTGAGCGAGGTGTCCGGGGCGGAGGTGCACCTGAAGTGGGAGAACCTCCAGAAGACAGGTTCCTACAAGACGCGCGGCGCGTTGTATAGGATGAGCCTGCTCTCACCCGAGGAGAGGGCGAAGGGAGTGATGACGGCATCCGCTGGCAACTGGGCCCTCGGGGTGGCGCTTGGCGCGCAGAGCCTGGGCGTCAAGGCGACCATATGCGTCCCCGCCAACACGCCTAAGGTGAAGGTCGAGAGATGCAAGGCGCTGGGAGCGGAGGTCGTGCTCCACGGCAGGTACTTCGACGAAGCTTTCGCGCACTGCCAGGAGTTGGTGAAGCAGAGCGGCAGGGCATACATCTCCGGCACGGATGACTTCGATGTCTTTGCGGGGCACGGGACCGTCGGCTACGAGATACTCGAGGCCATGCCGGGCGTGGAGACGATAGTGTGTCCGGTCGGGGGCGGGGGCCTGCTCACAGGGATTGCCGTGTGGGCGAAGACCGTGAACCCGAAGATACGGATCGTCGGAGCACAGTCGACCGCGGCATACACGATGCACGAATGCTTCAAGGCCAAGAAGCTAGTCGAAGTGCCAGTCCCGTCCACGATATGCGAGGGGCTCGCTGGAGGGATCACACAGCTGAACCTGGACCTGGCGCTCAAGTGGTTTGACGAGGTCGTGCTGGCGGACGAGGAGAGGCTGAAGGAGACCATCCTGTGGCTGCTGAAGAACGAACGCCAGGTGGTCGAGGGCTCCGCTATTGTCGGGCCGGCGGCGATCCTGCAGAACAGGGTCAAGTTCAGGAACGGAGAGAAGGTCGCCATCGTCATCTCCGGTGGCAACATAGACATGGAGAAGTTGGGCTTCCCGGCGTGAGGCCATCGTCCCTCGATCGGATCCAGGAATCATCGTTCTGCGACCCCGTCACCGTGCTTCCTGAGGCCCGCACCCACGGGCGAAAATCACCGTCCTCTGAAAATGCGGTGTCAATGTTTAAGTATCTATAGAATGCTCTTCAACCAGACGACCCAGCGGTACCGCCAAAGGGTTTGTTGGGAAGGGTTTGAAATCGATGGCGCCTAGACAAACGTCCAAAAGGACAAGCGCGCCGCCCTCTCCTCGGCGCACACCGCAATCGAGAGAGGCGCTCGCGGAGCAGATCGAGCAGGCCGAGACGCACAGGTCCCGGAAGTCCGCGATCCTGCAGCTCAGCATGGGCCGGCTCGCGCATGTCCTCGGCATCGCCTCCGGGCTGGCGCTCGCAGCGACTGCCGTCCTCGCATACCTCATCGAACACTGGACCTTCTTCTCCGAGCAGGAGTACTTCGCGCTTCTCAGTTGGCTCGTGCCTCTGTGCGCGGGCCTCGCGATATCCATAATCGCGCTGATAATCAAGTGGGAGCCCTACTTCGCTGACAGGGTCGAACCCCACTTCATCATGAGCCTCGTCGCGGTCGCCGTCCCCGCAATCCTCATCGGGCTCATCGTGCTCGACGAGCTGGACAAGTTCACGCTCGGCAGACCGGACTGGCTGTACCCCGCATCCCTTCTCGGCATCAGCCTCACCATGATCTCCCTGGCCATGACCTGGGAGGGCACGGGCAGACGCAAGATGATCTGCATATCGGCCGCCGTGTTCCCGCCGGTGCTTCTCATATTCCCCATGATATTCAGGTTCACCGACGTCGAACTGGCCAGCATACTCCCGATGGCGTACCTCGGGAGTGCGGTCGCCATACAGCTCAGCGGCTCGATGCTGCACATCATCGCGAGCTCCACATCCGTCCTCCAGAGGGAGGTGCTCAAGGCAAGCGACGGCAAGCTCAAGGAGCAGGTGCAGGACCTTGACAAGAAGAAGAAGGCCCTCGAGTACAGGGAGGACGCCCTGAGGTCCAAGGAGTCGGACCTCGAGGCGTACGAGAAGCGCCTGTCCGAGGAGCTGGAATCGGTCGAGGAGCGCAAGAAGCAGATCGTCGCGCTCGAGAGCGAACTCGAGCAGCGCGTCGAGCTGGCCAGATCATCGAGGCAGGAGCTCACGAAGAACGAGGTGGGGATCGAGAGCAAGCTGGAGACCCTGCGCCTCAAGGATGCGGAGGTCGAGACCAAGGCCCGCGACCTCGACAGACGGGCGAAAGGTCTCGCCGCACGGGAGGAGAAGGCGGCAGCGGCGGAGAACGAGGCTCAGAAGCTCCTCCTGGACGCGCAGTCGAGGGACCGCGCGGTCAAGAACCAGCAGGCCGAGGTGGAGGCCGAGGAGAACACGCTGCTCAACAGGATGAAGCAGCTCGACTCGCTGAAGGCGTCCCTGGTGGAGCGCGAGCGGCAGATCAGCGCCCGGGAGAGCGCCCTGGACATGAAGAGCCTCGAGGTCGTGTCGGCGAAGGCCCAGCTCGGGAAGGCCGTCGCGGAGAAGAACGCCGCGAAGAGCCTCGAACAGCAGCTGCTGGCCAGACAGGCAGTGATCTCGGAGAAGGAGATCGCGGTCCGCACCAAGGAGGAGGAGCTCCGGAAGGAGGCCGAGAAGGCCCAGAGGCTCATATTGAGGGCGGACAAGCAGATGAACGAGCTCGTCGACAAGGAGCACGCGCTTCTGGTGAAGGAGAAGTCCCTCTCGGATAAGGAGACGAGCATCAGGACCGCGGTTGAGACCCTGAACGCGCAGCTGGAGGAGGCGCAGCGTTCGAAGGCCGCGCTCTCCGACCTCGAGAATCAGTATCACAGTCTATCCGAGACCACCAGGTCGAGGATCACCGATATGTCCGCGAGGGACGAAGAGGCCTCCAGGCGGATGTCCGCGCTGGACAGGCGCGAGGAGAACGTGAAGGAGCTGGACAAGAGGCTGAGGGCCGAACAGGAGCGCATGAACTCGAAGCTGAGGGCGCTCCTCGAGAAGGAGAAGGACCTCGAGGCGAAGGAGGCCGATGTCGGCCTGAAGCAGGCGGAGCTCAAGGCGATGGAGCGCGAGATGCTGTCGCAGGTCGAGGGCGTCGCCGCGGCGAGGGCCCAGGTGCCGGCATACTCCGACGAGCACGCGAGGACGATGGAGGTCAGGGAGAGGCATCTCCGGGAGAAGGAGCAGGACGTGAAGTCGCGGCTCTACCTGCGCGAGAAGGAGCTCGAGAAGCGCGAGCAGGCCCTGCAGGCGAGGCTGAAGCACGACATCGAGGAGATGGAAGGGCAGGTCAAGGAGGAGTACGCCGAGGAGAAGGTGAAGACGGGCATCGAACGCCTGGACGACCTTCTCATGGGCGGGATTCCCTTCGCATCGAACGTGCTCTATGTCGGCCCGCCGTTCATAGGCAAGGAGGTCGCGATGCTGCTGTTCCTCGCTGAGGGCCTGAGGAAGGGCATACCCGTGGTGATAGTCACGACCTCGCATCCGCCAGGTGAGCTCGCGCGAGACATGGCCCCGATCCTGCCGACGTTCATGGAGTTCGAGCAGCTCGGGCTCGTGCACTGGATCGACGCGTCCGGAGCGCAGGCCGACCCGAACGGGTCGTCCCAGGAGTTCAGCAACGTGCAGAGGGTCAAGGGCGCGGACGACTTCGAGGGCATTCAGAAGGCGCTCGACAGGTGCATCAAGGACTTCGAGGGGCAGGAGCAGCCGTACTTCAGGCTCGCATATATGTCACTGTCGTTGAGCGTGACCCGGGCCGATGACAAGCGCTCGTTCCAGTTCGTCCAGGGCGTTGCCGGCAGGGTCAGGCAGTCCCGGGGCATAGCGGTGTACGCCGTCGAACGGGGCATGCACACGGAGCAGCAGCTCGAGTCGATCCAGCACCAGATGACGGGGGCGGTCCTCTTCAAGACGGACAAGCAGAAGACCCTGCTCAGCGTGCAGGGCGTCGGCGACGCGCAGACGAGGGACTGGGTCGACTACCGTCACACGAACAAGGCCATCATGATAGGAGCATTTTCGCTCGAGCGGATAAGATGATTAAAGCGTCCGCAGACGTATGTTTCTCTGGGAGGGCCATGCGCCCGCCCGGCGTTCTTCGATGATACGGCTGACCAACGGGATCCTGTTCGAGTCCGGCAAAGTGAAGTTCAGGTTCGACCCGAGGAGGGTGACCGAGGACGATGTGTGCATGATATCCCATGCCCACTCCGACCACCTGCCGTCGTCCTTCAGGTCCTCGAAGGTCATATGTTCTGAGATCACCAAGGACTTCGTGAAGGCGAGGAAGGGCAAGGATGTGGACATCGTCCGTAGGGAGGATGTCGAGCTCCTCGATGCGGGGCACATCCCGGGCTCGAACATGTTCCTCGTGCGCGGGGGTAAGAGGGTGCTCTACACGGGTGATTTCTGCACCAGGGACAAGGGCGGTCGCGAGGGCGCTCGGTCGAGGAAGTGCGACGCGCTCGTGATCGAGGCGACCTACGGGAAGCCCCACTACGTGTTCCCCGACCACGGTGAGATCATGTCCGCGGCGAAGGACTGGCTCGAGGACATAATCCGCGGGGACGGGACCGCCGTGTTGTTCGCCTATCCGCTCGGGAAGTCGCAGGAGCTCTCGGCCGCCCTGAAGGACCTGCCGCTGCTGCTGCACCCGACCATAGCGGAGAACAACCGGATACTGCTCGGGCACGGGTACGAGCTTCCCGTGAAGGCGGTCGACGAGCGCGCGCCCCCCGAGCCTCCGTTCATCTACATGACCTCCGGCTTCGGTAAGGACAGGCTCCGGGTCGGCTCGTTCGTGAAGCGCGGCGCGAAGACCGCGGCGTTCTCCGGATGGGCCCTGGACAGGGGGTTCTCGAAGATGTCCGGGACGGACGAGTCGTTCCCGTTGTCGGACCACTGCGGGTACGACGAGCTGATGGGCTTCGTGAGGAACTGCGCGCCCGAGGTGGTGTTCACGACCCACGGGTTCGCGAAGGAGCTCGCGTCGAAGATCAGAAAGGAGCTCGGGATCGACGCGCAGCCGCTCGTGGCCAAGCAGCGCACGCTGGACCACTTCTGCTGAGCTACTCCTTGGAGCTCGTCCAGCCCTTCTCGTAGGTGCCTGCGGGCATGAAGACCCTGGAGACGTCGACCGCGAACCCTTCGGAGCGCTTGACCATCTCCTGCGCGTCCATGAGCGCGTGTCCCAGCCCCACGCCCTCTCCGCTCAGCGTCATGACGGCGACCAGGCCGCCCTTCCGGATGCCCTCGTCGAGCGTGACCAGGCCGGGTATCGCGAGGTTGGCCCCGTGGCACACGGCGTCCACCGCCGAGTCCTTGATCTCGATCTTGGGTACCTGATCGAGCAGGACCTCCATCGGGTGGAGCATCCTCGCGAGGGCCAGGTTGTCGCCCTCCCTGTGCAGCTCGAACGCGTCCCTGATGTCGTGCAGCGATGCTGCGGAGTCCTCCGCGAGGGCCCCGGCCCTCGTCCTCCTCAGGTCCTGGAGGTGCGCCCCGACGGCCATCGCGTCGCCCATGTCCACGCACAGGCTCCTGATGTACGTGCCCGCGTCGCACTCGACATCGAAGAGCACGTCCCTGCCGGAGACCTCTAGCATCCTGAGCGAGTGTACCCGCCTGGAGCGTAGCTCGCGCTTGACGGCGGAGCGCATCGGAGGCGTCTGGAATATGTCGTCCGTGAACTCCTTGAAGACGCCTTCGAGGCGCTTCTGGTCTATGTTGCCGTGGACCCTCATCACGCCGACGTACGCCTTCGTCCCGTAGTGCAGCGCGTCCATCGATCGCACGGCGTTCCCGAAGCCCACGGGCAGCACGCCCGTGACCCTGGGGTCGAGGGTCCCGCCATGGGCGGCCTTCGTCGCGCCCACCATCTCCCTCACCCAGCTGGTGATCTGGTGCGATGTGGGCCCCGAGGGCTTGTCGACGACCACTACACCGTTGAGAAGCAGCTCGTCCACGGTCCTGTCCTTCGGCCTCCTGCCTCGGCCCGATGAGGCTGCCTTGGCCTTGACGAGCATCTTAGGCATTCTTCCTCCGCGCCTCGTGAACTATGATGTCCGCGATGTTGTCCGGGGGCAGCTCGGACGAATCTATCCAGAGGTCGTAGAGCTGCCTGTCCGAAGGGTCGATCCCGTAGTACGCCATGTACCTCTTCCTCTCCGACCTCTCCCTGGCCTGGATCTCCCTCAGGACGGTCTCTGGGTCCTTCTGCTCCCTCTGGGCTATCCTCTGCGCCCGCACTTTCTCCGAGGCGTCTATGTAGGCGGCGAACACGGGCACTTTCATGTTCTTCAGGAGCGCCCCCGCGAGCCTGCCCTCGATCACGATGTCCCCGCTCTCCTTCGCAATCGTCACCATGCGGTCGTCCAGCTCCCTGTCGATGGTCTCGTCCTCCTCTGCGAGCTTGCCGAAGGCCACGAGGTCCATCTTGCGCTCGAGCGCCATCTGCCTGAAGACCTGCCCGACAAGCACGACCTTGTACCCGAGCTTCTCGGCGACCAGGGAACACACGGTCGTCTTTCCGCTCCCGGGAGGGCCTGAGATCGCGAGCCTCATCCCGGTCCGCCTTCCGACGCCTTGGGCGCGAACTGCTCGGATTCGGCCTTCCGGAGGAGCTTCCGGAAGCTGTAGAGCTTCAGAAACCTCTGCAGCACCTGCCCGAACGGGATCGTCACCAGCGAGTAGAGGAGCACCCAGTTGGGCAGCATGTTCGAGAGCTTCATGTCGGCGTTCAACTCCCACGGCACCGAGAAGCTCGTGGCCGCGAGGTCGATGTACACGAAGTTGGCCAGCCACGCGAAGATCGGTATGACGACGATCATGGTGACGGGCATGAGCTTGAACTGCGTCTGGGACGACTTGAGCGACTGGGACATGATCTGGGGCTGGATCTCGGTGAGCTTCTTCAGCTTGTAGGTGTTGTTGCTCGACCTGGCCTCGCGCATCTCCTTGCTGAACGCGGACGATATGCGCTGGTTCCTGGCCTGTTCGATCCAGTTCACGAAGAAGTGCCTCACGGTGACGCTGAAGAATGTCATCAGCGTGCCCGTGAGCACGAGCGTGAACAGCGGGAGCTCTCCCCCGAACCCCACGAGTGGCTTGAGCCCTATCCCGACGATCTCTCCCAGGGACTGCCTGAGCCCTTTGTCGAACAGGACGAAGATGGCGGCCATGAAGGCGACCAGCATGATCAGCTGGTTCGCTATGTCGGGCTTGGGGGGCTTAGGCCCCGCTCCTCCCGTCCCGCCGCTCGCCATCCGCCTAGTCGCCTCCGAAGAAGCCTCTCAGCACGGGATGCATCTCCATCATCTGCTCGCGCCCTATGGCGTCGTACAGTTGGATCATGATGCCTACGGCCAGCAGGACGCCGGTCCCGGACGCGTTCCCCACGGTCCCTATCAGGTCGGCTCCAGCGGCGAGCGCGCCCACTGTGGCACCTGATATCACCGTCACCACCGGGATGTACCTCTCCAGCACCCTCTTGAGCACCCTCGGGTCCCTCCTGAAGCCGGGTATCTGCATGCCGCTCGACTCTATCTGGGACGCCACGGCCTCCGGGCCCATGTTGGTCGTCTCTATCCAGAACTTGGCGAACAGGATCGACCCCAGGATCATGGCGGTCACGTAGATGATGACGTGGAGCCCAATCTGGATCGTGATCTTGTTGTCGAGGGGCCCGTTGGGCCAGTTCAGGTTGCTGAGGTACTGGTCGCTCAGGATCGGCAGTAGCCAGTCGCCCACGCCGTTCACCGACGACAGGTAGTAGGCGAGACCTCCGGCTGGCGCCGTCTGTCCCTCATTGTAGTATCCCAGCATCCAGTTGTCCCCGAGCAGGGGCACGTTCTGGAAGGCCGAATTGCCCGCGAAGAGCATGGAGAACATGCTCACGTTCGCCAGCAGCGCGGCCATGAGTATGACCGGGATGTTGGATGCGTATATCAGCTTGATCGGGTACCTGCCCCTCGCGCCCCTCGCGCTTCCGTGCGCCAGCGGCAGCTCGATCCTGCTCGATTCGGTGTAGCACACGAACAGGAAGATCGCGATCGTGCCGATGAGCGCGATCATCGGGTTGGGGGGCTGGAGGAATATCCGCTCGTACCCTCCGTTGGACAGGTTGGCCGCGGACATGTGGTGGAATATGTATATCGTCTTCGGGATCGTCCCCGCGGGCGTGTTGTCCAGGCTCATGCCTGCGGTGGGATCGACCGCATGCCAGTTGATGGTGCCCGTGAATATCGCCTGCGCGACGCCCGCCGCGATGAACAGCGATATGCCGCTCCCGATGCCCCACTTCGAGACGACCTCGTCCATGAGGAACACCAGGTACGAACCCACGACCAGCTGGGCCACGATCAGCACCCTGGCCAGGCTCTGCCCGTGGTCCGCGAGGATGCCGTCGGACATGCCTATGAACTTCTGGGACGGCTCCATGAATCCGTACACCTGGGGCACGGACTCGACGACTATCATGATGAGGACCAGGAGCTTCTGCGTGCTCTGGTAAACCGACTTGTCCTCGTCGTCCTTGAGGTTGAGCTTGATGATCTTCGCGCCCGTGAAGAGCTGCATGATGATCGAGCCGGTGACGATGGGGCCTATGCCGAGGTGCATGAGCGAGAACTGTGCCCCTGCGAGTATCGCCCTGTATTGGGCGAACAGGTCAACCCTCTGCTCGACATCCAAGCCGTAGATGACGACGTTGGTCATCGCGAAGTACAAGACGAGAATCAGGATGACCCACATCATCTTGGTCCTGAAGTGCACATGCCCTTCCGGCCGGGTGACGGCAGGCAGCCTCGACGTTATGGGCTTGAGCATGTAGAGCATGCTCTTCTTTTCTTCGCCCTCAGCCATCTGTACCCTTCCTTCTCCCTAGGTGCCGTTCGATCCTTGCGGGACCCGGGGGCCCCGCGGACATCGTTGATGTCTTCTGTTCGGGTTTGAAGATGTTACATTCATTCCTTGGCTATTTCCCCGCCTGCCTTCTTGAGCTTCTCGAGGGCCTTCGCGGAGGCCTCCCCGACCCTGACCTTGACCGGGGTCCTGATCCTCCCGGACCCGAGGAGCTTGTCCACGCCCATCTTGGTCAGGTCCACGTTCCATTTGCCGTCCTTCTGGACGGCGAACCCGTTCTTGGAGAGCGCGTTCAGCGACTCCTCCATCTCGGACAGGTTCATCGTGACCTTCCCTACAACGACGGACTGCGGGCGCTTGAACCCGCGGTGGCCGAAATGATCAGGCATGTACTTAACCGTACTTATCCACTTGTGCTTGTGGAGCCCCGCGTTCCCGCGGCCGCCCCTGAGGCCAGCACCCCTGCCGGCCTTCTTGCCGCGCCCGTGGGTCCTGCTGCCCCTGAACTTGCTAGTCTTGCTGACCATCTACTTCGCCTCCTTGGGCTTCGCGAGCATCTTGTCGATGAGCTTCTCGACCGCGGCGCCCCTGTACCCGAGCGCTCCGCCGTCGACGAAGGAGATCTTCGCGTTCCTGTACCCCTGCCTCGGCGGGGGCAGCCTGATGACGGGCTTGAGCCCCTTGACGTCGGCCAACGACGCCTCGCCCTTCTCGATCGCCTTCGCGAGCGACAGTATCGAGGTGTACTTCGAGTTGTCTTTGACGTACGCGTCGGTGAGCCTGTCACCGCCAATGACCTCTCCCCTCTGGAAGAGCAGCCTGGCGATGGTTTCGTGGCTGACCTCGCCCCAGGTCACGTAGTCCTTGACGACTTGGAGCATCCCGCCCGTGACAGGCGTCTGCTGGATTATGATGCAGTGGTTCGGCCTGTTGAGCTTCAGGATGTTCATCGTGTCGACGGTGGTGGTCTGTATCTTAGCGTGGCCCCTGACCCTGACGACCGCTAGCGCCGGCATGTCACTCGGCCTCCTTCTTCTCTACGTCCTCGGGCCCGGGCTCGTCCTCCATCATCTCGGCGGTGGTGCCCGCGACGTGTATCTGGACCGGGCCGGAGACTATCTTCAGCCGGTCCCTCTGCTCGTCGGTGACCCTCAGCTTCGCGGTCGAGCGCAGCGCCTCGAACGTCGCGATGGAGTAGTTGACCGTGGTCTTCGTGTGGCCCTTCGTGTACCCCCACGCGTCCTTTATGCCAGCCATGTTCAGCACGCTCTTCGCGATCACCCCGACCGCGAGGCCAGTGCCCCTGGGGGCCGGCTTGAGCATGACGACGACCGAGCCCGCGTGGCCCTCGGCCTCGAACGGCAGCGAGTGGGGCGTGAGACAGCCGCACTCCCACGAGCCGCAGCCGCGCTTGACCTCGATGATGTTGAGCTTCGCGACGTCTATCGCGGCCCTGATCGACGGCCCGACCTCCTTGCCCTTCAGCCTGCCCAGGCCGACGAACCCGTCGCGGTTGCCCACGACGACCGTGATCGCGAACCTGACCCTCCTGCCGGAGTCGGTCATCCTCTGGACCATGTTGACGTCCAGGACCTCGTCCGCCATCTCGGGGAGCAGTATGTCCACTATCTGCGGCTCCCTCATCGGGAGCCTGCTCTTCAGCGCGTCGCTCATGGTTGTAATCTTGCCCTCCGCGACGAGCTTCCCGAGCTTCGTCTTTGGGACCCAATCCGACATTACTCAGCACCTCCGATCTTTCCCTTGACCTGCTGGAACATCGCCGCGGCCTCGGCCTTCATGTGCTTGCCCGCGACCCTGTCCTCGGACGGGAGCATATCGTCGCCGTGGGGTATCTCGATCCCCGCGTCGACGAGCCCCTTGAGCGCGGCGAACACGACCGCCCCCTTCGTGGGCTTCCGGAGGCCGATGTCCAGCACGGCCTCCTTGATATCGCGCTCCTTGGCCCGCTTGCCCGCGAGCAGCCCTGTGAGGTACGCCCCCGGGGTGCTCTTGCCGGACATGGTCCACCCGAGCTTCTTGAGCTCCGTGGAGACCGCGGACGCGAGGACGAAGTCGTCCCTGTCCCTATATTCTATGATCTGCACTCTTATGTTCATGTTGGACTTGCGGACCACCGCTCGGGCCTTGCCGCCCCTGAGCAGCGCCGCCCTGTGCCTGTAGTCCGTCTTGCCCTCTCTCCTTCTCCTGAAAGGTACCCTGGATCTCGGTCCTTTGGCCATCTTCATCACTCCTTCAGGATACCCTCGGTCCTTAGGTGGGAGTCCAAGTGCGGTTTGCTCTTGAACACCCCTCCCTTGGCCTTGAGGTAGTACCTGCGATAGGTCGCTGTGTCGATCTTCTCCGTGTCCCTGAGCTCCTTCAGCCGCTTCCTGATGGGCCTGATGGTCTGCATCCAGGTCTCCTTGGAGCGCTTCCTCGCGTGCTTCTTGCCCTTCCTGGAGCCCTGGCCCCTGCGCCTGCCCTTCTTCCTCTGGGCCTTGGCGTAGTTAGTCCTGCCCCGGGACACGCCCTTCTTCTGCTTCGCGGCCACGGTGCCGGAGGCGATGAGGGTCCTTATGTCCGACCTGGTGATCGCGTCCGAGGCGTCCTCCAGCCGGTTCGGGTCTATCCAGACCCTGGACTCGCCGCACTTCATTATCTCCGCTGCGACGCGCTTCTGGTTCTTGAGATTCATGGTCATCTGCTCCTGTTGAGGATCCTGATTTTGAGCTCGTCCGCTTTCGCCTCGATCGCGAGCCTCTTCCTCATGCCGACCTGGTGGGCCACCCTCGCGGCCTCCGTCTCGGGCTTGATCTTCACGAGGTCGTTGACGTTGTGCACGAGGACCTCCTTGAAGCCCGACGGATGCAGGTACCTCGCCCCTCTCGGGCTCCCGTAGCCTATCGAGACCACGTTGCGCCTGTAGCCGTAGTGCTGCCTCGCCTTCGAGTGGTCTCCCTGGGGCTTCCTCCACTTCACGCCCTGGAGCCGCTTCCTGGTGTGCCACTCCTGCCTGAGGAACTCGGGCCTGCGCCCGTCGATCTCCGCGCGCTTCTTGAGCGCGTCGATGGTCTCCTTCGAGAGCTTGGGCTTCAGCTTGACCTCGTACCCGCCCTCCTTCTCGACCTCGACCTCCTCCTCGGCCTCCTTCTTCTCCTCGGGCTTCTTGGCTTCGCGGACCTTCGGATCGGGCTTCTCCTCGGCCTCGTCAGCCTCGACCCCCAGGTCCTCCTTCCAGTGCTCGATGGTCTTCGGCCCCGCGCCCTTCAGGTGCTCGTGGATGACCTTGACCGTGTCGTCGTCCGCGAGCGCCTCCGCGAGCTCCGCCGGGCTCTTGACCCCGATCGCCTCGAGCTTCGCTATGTACTCCTCCTTGAACATGTGGAGCTTCATGAACTCGTCATGGTGTTCGGATTTCTTCTCGGCCAAGCTCTTCACCTCCCAGGTTTCTCGATGATGTAGATGCCGTCCTGGAAGATCCTCAGGTCGAACCCTCTGACCTTCGTCGCGCGCTCGATGTTCGCGGCAGTCTGGCCGGCGTTCTCCACATCCGCGCCCGTGAGCACCACCTGGTCGCCCTTTATGGAGACCTTGGTCGCGCCCAGGATCTTCGCCTTCCTCGGCGCCTTCTCTCCCAGGAAGTTCTCGATCAGGAAGACGTCCCCCTTGATCGAGGTCTTGATCGGGAAGTGCGCGTACACGATCTTCATCTTGTATTCGAAGCCATTCGTGACGCCCACGAACATGTTCCGTATGTGCGCCCCGAAGGTGCCCAGGAGCGCCTTCTCCTTGGCCCTCGCGGTCTTCGATGAGATGAGGACCTTGTTGCCCTTCTTCTCTATCTTTATCCTGGGGTCCGAGAGCCTCTTCGTGACCTCTCCCTGAGGGCCCTTCACCTTGACCACGCCTCCTTCGAAGGCGAACTGGACCTTCACGGGCACCTCTATCTCGTCTTTAAGCATACCAGCGGACATCTCGGTCACCTCAGTATACGAACGCCAGGAGCTTGCCCCCGACGCCTCCCTGCTTCGCCTGCGAGTGCGTGACCACTCCTTTGGTCGTGGTCAGTATCAGCACCCCGAAGTCCTGGGCGGGCAGATACCTCGCCTCGAACTTCTCCAGGTCGCTCATCTTCACGGAGTACCTCGGCCTTATCACGCCGCAGTCGTTGATATGCCCGACCAGCTCGACCTTGAACATGCCGCTCCTGCCGTCCTGGACGAGCTCGAACTGCCTGATGTAGCCGCTCTCCTGCATGACCTTCAGCACCCTGCCGATCAGCTTCGACGACGGGCAGATAGTGCACTCGCCCTTGCCGACCTTCTCGGCGTTCTTGATGACTGACATCGCGTCGTTGAGTGAGTCTTGTCTCATTGTGTGTCACCTCACGAGTACTTCCTGAACCCTATCTGGGGTGCGATCTCTCGGAAGCATTGCCTGCACAGGTGCATGCCGTACCTCCGCACGATGCCCCTCTTCCTGCCGCACCTGGTGCATCCGACCTTCCTGCCGAACTGCTTCTTTGGCTTCATTCGACCACCTCGACGCCGAACTTCGTCTTCACGAACTCGCGTCCTTCCTTGCGCGTGATCTTGTGATGGGCCGGGATCGAGCGCCTGAGCAGCCTCCTGCTCTGGACCCTCTTCCCCCTGCGGGCGAGGACGACGCTCACGTCCAGCCCGAATATGCCGATCTCGGGGTCGTACTTCATCCCCGGGAAGTCGGTGTAGTCCTGTATCCCGAACGAGAAATTGCCCTCGGGGTCGAAGGAGTACTCGGCGATCCTGTTCTCCCTGACCCACAGGGCCTGCTTGACGAACTCCTCGGCATGCTTGCCCCTGATCGTGACCTTGACGCCAATCTGCTGCCCCATCCTGATGCCGAAGTCCCTGTTGGTCGTGCGCGCGACGGTCCTCACGGGCTTCATCTTCGTTATCATGGAGAGCACCTTCTCGGCCTTCAGGAGCCTCTCGCCGGAGTCGCCGACGCCTATGTTGACGACCGCCTTATAGAGCCTGATGTCTTTCATCGCGTTCGCGCCCGTCATGCCGCCTTCGCCTCCAGCAGCTTGACCTCGGGCGTCTTGTCGCCCACGACGAACACGTTCTCCTTGACCGTGCTGAACCCTTCCTTGAACGAGACCAGGTTGGACCCTGACCCGCGCCTTATCTGGTACTCCTCAATCGTCTGCAGGGTGCCCGGGTGGGACCCGCCTATGAGCAGGGCGAGGTTGCCCTTGTCCAGCTTGAACGACTTCACGATCTTCTGCGACGGCAGCTCGATCTTGATCACGTCGCCCGTCCTGTGCTGGTCCTTCGGGAGCACGATGCACCTGCCGTCGTGCAGGTTCAGCTGCACCTTGCCGCCTCTGACGACGGTCTTGTCGTCGATCCTGGCCAGCTTCCACCCGCGCTCGTTCTCCTCGATCGGCGCGAGCTGCAGCCTGCCCTTGTAATCCATGAGCATCCTGTAGCTCCGGCTGAGCTTCTTGAGCGTCACTACGTCCATCAGGCCGACCGGGAACTTCATGTCCGTCACGACCTTGCAGTCGACGAGGACGGTCCTGCTGCCTATGATGAACCTGGCCTCCCTGGCGTTGTCGCAGAGCTTGAGCATGTCCCTGATCACGGACACCAAAGGCACGGACATCTCGTTCGCGTGCGGTCCGGGGCGGGGCTTCGCTACCCAGTGGCTCGTCTTCCTCGGGACTGTCCAGGTCCTCGGGGCCGTCATCCTCTTCATGTGCTTCTTCATCGTACTCACGCTCCCTTCTTGAAGCTGTCCAGCTTCTTCTTCCGCCACGGGTCGGTCAGGTCAAGCTTCGTGATGATCACGTTCGACGGGTCGACCGGACGCGGCTTCTGCGTGTTGTCGGCCTTCGCGACAGTGACGTTCTCGATTATGAGTTTGCAGTGCTTGAGGTCGACCCTGGCCACCTTGGCCTCTATGGCCCTGGCCTCCTCCGAACCTCTGACGACCTTCACGGTGTCCCCCTTCTTGACGGGGAACGAGCGCACGTTGTACTCGGTCATGAGCGCCGAGTCGAGGTGCGCGGAGATCATCCTCTTCTTCAGGTGCAGCGGGGCGTTCGCACGCGCCTTCCTCTGCTTCTTCGCCTTGATGCTGGATGTCGTCATGCGCACACCTCACACTATCATCGACGCGGTCGCCGCGATTCTCGGCCACCTCTCGGCGGCCTCCCTCGCGACCGGGCCCTTGATGTCCGTGCCCTTCGTCTCGCCCGTGTCCGTGACTATGACAACGGCGTTGTCTTCGAACTGGACCATCGTGCCATCGGCCCTCCTGAACGCCCTCTTCTGCCGGACGATCACCGCGCGCATCAGCTGCTTCCTCGTCTCGGGGGAGCCCTTCTTCACGGTCACGACCATCATCTCGCCCACGGCCGCGCTCGGGTACCTCCTCTTCGTTCCGTGGTATCTCGGCACGGCGACCACCTGGACGATCTTGGCCCCGGTGTTGTCTATGCACACGAGCCTCGCCCCGGTCGGTATGCCCCTGGTCTGTCTTCCTGGAATTCCTTTCATCGCGGCCACCTCGTTACTTCTTCTCGATCACGACGTATGAGACCCGCTTGCTCAGAGGCCTGCACTCCATGATGTCGACCTCGTCTCCGAGCTTCGCCTGCATGCACGGGGACATGTGCGCGAGGTACTTGCTGGTCCTCTTCTCGTACCTCTCGAATTTGGGGACGTGCCTCATGTACTCCCTCTGCACGACCACGGTGCCCTGCATCTTCGTCGATACGATCTTGCCAGTCAGCACCGTCCCCCTCACTGGCAGCTGCCCATGGAACGGGCAGTTGACGTCCTCGCAAGAGCCCGCCGGGGGCTTCACGTCGAGGCCTATGTCCCTGGCCTTGCCTGCCTCTTTGACCTTCTCCGCCATCGCTTTCACCTACCGTCAACGAACTTTCTTGATCCTGTCTTCGGGTCTGAACCTGATGTCCTTGCCGGAGACGACATGCGCGTGTCCGCGCTCCACGAACTTGAACGAGCAGCAGTCTTTGGGCACCTTCTTCTCGGCCCCGTCCTGCTCGACGATGAGCATGTTCCTGGTCTCGTCCACGACCCTGCCCCTGATCTTCAGGAACTGGTCGCTGGTCGAGTCCAGGATCTCAACCTCAAGCCCGATGAACTCGCGTCTCCTGAAATCTCCTGACTTCATGCTCGGTTACCTGCTGTCCACGGAGAACCCCAGTTCCTCGAGGACATCTTTCACTTTCTTCTTGTGGTCTCCCTGCAGCTCGATCCTTCCGGCCTTGTGGGTCCCGCCGGCGGCGCACCTCGTCTTGAGCTTCCGCGCGAGGTCGTCCATGTCTATGTCGCTGTCGTTGATCCCCTCGACCACGGTCACGATCTTGCCGTAGCGCCTCGTGTCCGTGAGTATCCGGATCTGCTGCTGCTCTTTGGCGATCTGCTCACACATGCACAGTTCTTCGGGCAGTCCACACACCGAGCAAATACCTGCCATTACTTCTTCTCCTCCTGCTCTTTCACTTCCGTCTTCTTCTCACCCTTCTTCGCTTTCTTTTCGGTGGGCTTCTTGGTCTCCGCGGGCGCCTCGGCCTTCTTCTTCTCCTCTACCAGCTCTAGCTCCCTGCGGATAGTGTGAATCCTTGCGATGTTGGTCCTTATGGCCCTGATCCTGCCAGGGCTCGCGGGAGCGCCGCCCATCGCGGCGACGCCCCTCTCGTGCATGAGCTCGTCGCTGAGCTCCTTGAACTTCGCGATCATGTCCTCCGGGCGCATCGCCCTGAGCTCCTTCGGCTTCAGAAGGGCCATTCCTCACGCCCCCTCGGTCTTCTCTTCCGGCTTCTTCTCCGCGGCCTTCGGCGTCTCCGCCAAAGGCTTCGGCTGCTCGGGGGCGGTCATAGCCTGGGTCTGAGCGGGCTCGATAGCCTCCGTGGGCATCGCGGCCTGCTCCCCCTCGTCCTTCTTCTTGCGCTTCCGGGCCTTCTTCTCCTCTCCCGGTGCGCCTGGTGCCGCGGCCTCGCCCTCCTTCTTCTTGGCTCTGGGCTTCTTGGCCTTCGTCTCGTCCTCAGCGGTCTTCTTCAGCGCCTCGACGGCCTCGTTGGCCTTCTTCTCCTCTGCCTTCTCCTGTCCCTCGGGCGCGGGTGCGGTCGGGGCCGACACCGGTACCGCGGGCGGCGGGATGATGTCGATCTCGTCCGGCAGCCTCGCGTTCGGGTCCATGATCTGCACGGTGACGCCTATGACTCCGGGCTTCAGCTTCGCGGTTGCGAACCCCTGCTGCATGAAGTTGAGCTTCGCCTGGCCGCAGAACTTGATGTGCCCGTTCTTGAACTTCTCCGTCCTATGCCTCTGGCCCGTGAGCTTCCCAGCGATGATGATCTGGCAGCCCCTGGCGCCGGACTCCATGATCCTGCGCACGGTCGAGTGCCCGGCCCTTCTGAAGTGCCAGCCCCTCTCGAGCGCGTTCGCGAGCTTCTCCGCCATGATCTGCGCGTTCAGGTTCGGGTTCTCGACCTCTTGGACCTCTATCTGCGGGTTTCTGAAGTTGAAGTCCTCCTCGATCGCCTTCGTGAGGCTCTTGATCGCCTCTCCCCTGCGCCCGATGACCAGGCCAGGCCTCTCGGTGATGAGCGTTACCCTCGTGCCCATGGGCGTCCTCTGGACGTCCAGTCCTCCGAAGCCGGCCCTGCCCACGCGCCGCATCAGGTACTCCTTCAGGAGGACCCTCCGGATGTTCTCCGTGATGAACTTCCTCTCGCTTGCCATGTACTCACTCCCTCAGGCGTTCAGGACGCCTCGACCTCCTCTAGGATGATCTCTATGTTGGTCGTCTGCTCGTTCCAGGGGGTGCTCCGTCCCTGCGCCCTGGGCATGTAGGACTTCTGTATCGCGCCTCTGTGGGCCGCAGCGACCTTGACCCTCATGCTGTCCGCGTCCAGCCCCTTGTACTCCGCGTTGGACTGGGCGTTCTCCAGCACCTTGAGGATGGCCTTCGCGGCATTGACAGGATACCTCCCGGGGCCGACGCCTGCCTTCGGGCGGATGTAGTGCTTGAACCTGGTGTACGGGACCGCGGTCTTGAGCTCGATGACCCCGTTCAGGTACTTCTTCGCCTCCTCGATCTTCATGCCCTTCAGCATCTTGCAGACCTCCCTGCAGTTCTTCGGAGAGACGGTGATCTCTTTGCCGATCGCCTTGGAGGTCGTCTCCGGGTCCGTCTTCATCGTGTATCCCATGTCTTCGCACCTCCCTCACTTCAGCGGCATGAACTTGGACGACTTTGTCGCGCCCACGCCTAGGCCAGAGTGCCTCACGGCCTTCCTGGTGAGTGCGAACTCGCCCAGGTAGTGGCCGACCATCTCGGCCCTGATCTCCACCGTGGAGAACTCCTTGCCGTTGTACACCTGTACGGTCTTGCCCACGAACTCAGGCAGGATGGGGATCTCCCTCCTGTGGGTCTTCACGGGCTTGTCGGACGCCCTGAGCCTCTTGATGAACGACTCCTGCTCCGAGTTCAGGCCCCTGATGTACGTCCTCCTGGCCCTCGCGGGGAGCAGCTCGATGATGTCGGCCATCGGGAGCTCCAGGAGCTCCTCCAGGGTGTGTCCCCTGTAGGTGAACTCCTTCTTCCTCCTGGCCTGGATCTGGCTCTTCTTCTTCCTCAGCCGTCTCCTGGCGGCCTTCGCGGTACCCATGTGCCTCGCCGAGGGCTTCGGCTTCTTGACCTCGGGCGCCGGAGCCGCCGCCGCGGCCGCTGCAGGGGCTGCCGCCCCGGCCTTCGGTGCCGCTGCTGGGGCCGCTGCTGGAGCCTTGCCTGCTGGGGCTTTGCCCGCCGGGGCTTTGCCTGCCGGGGCCTTGCCTGCCGGAGCCTTGCCCGCCCCCGGCTTCGGAGCATCTTGCTTCTTCTCGTCCGCCATCTACTGCACCTTCTTCTTCTTCCTCTGCGGTGCCAGCCTGCCCACCTTCCTTCCGGGCGGTGTGTTCCTGCCCACGCTCGACTGCGTGCCGACGTGTGGGTGGGCTCCTCCGCCGTGGGGGTGGTCGACCGGGTTCATCGCGACTCCTTTGACCTTGAAGTACGCCTTCGCCTTCGCGCCGTACGCGTGGAACTTCTTGCCGGACTTCGCGAAGGGCTTCTCCTTGTGCCCTCCGCCAGCCACGAGCCCCACGGTCGCGAGGCACTTGTGATCGACTTCCTTGAACTTGCCAGAGGGCATGAGCAGCACGGTCTTGGCGCCGTGCGTGACTATGGTCGCGGCGTTCCCCGCGGTCCTTGCGAACTTCCCGCCGTCCCCGGGCTGCGACTCGACGTTGTACACGATCGTCCCCTCGGGCATGTCGCCCACGGGCATCGTGTTGCCCGCCGTGATCTCCCCTCTCCTGCCGAACGTGACTTCCTGGCCGACGGTCGCCCCGTCGGGCGCGAGCATGTATTGCGCGAACCCGCCGAAGTCCACCTTGACCACGGGCGCGATCCTGCCGGGCTCGTGTGCCATCTCGATGATCTTGCCGCTGCCCTCCCGTATCTTCGGGTGCTTCACATCGGTGAACCTGAGGTGCCTAGGGGACCTGTATCGGCCGAACCCGCGTCCCCTTCTCTGAGTTATGAGTCTCTTTCCCATGTCACATCACCCTAGAATATGCCGATCCTCATGCCGATCTCCTCGGCGGAGTATCCCGCCTTGAGCTTGATGATCGCGTGCTTGCCGTCATTCATCATCTTGACGTTGATCTTCTCGACCTTCGCCTGGAACCTCTCCTCGAAGGCCTTCCTGATGTCCAGCTTGGTGGCGTCCATGCGCACGACGAACTCGAGCTTGTTCCCGTCCGTGAGGTTCTGGTTCGGCGTGCCGGACATGGCGTTCATCGTCTTCTCAGTGACATACGGATGCAGGATGATGGTCCTCCTCATCTGTTCCACGCCCCTATGGCCGCGAGCGCGGACTCGGAGAGCACCATTAGCCTCCCCACGTCGCCTCCGGGAGCGAGGACCGAGGCGTTCAGCGCGTTCGGCGTGACGACATCGACTCCTGGCAGGTTCTTCAGGCTCCTGCCGCCCGAGCACTCCTTGGAGAGCACCACGAGCAGGCTCTTGGGGGTCCTGTACCTCCTGCCCCTCATCTTGCCCTTGCCGGCCCTGACGCTCGTGCCGTCCTTGGCGCGCTCGATGTCCTCGAACACGCCTATGCGCGTCAGGGCAGCGACCGCCTCCTTGGTGGACCCGATGCCTTCGAACTCGTCCTTGACGACCACCGGCACAGTCAGCTCCTCGCTGAACCTGTGTCCCCTGGCCTTCACGAGATCGACCTTGCTGGTGGCTGCGAGGGCCGCCAGCTTCGCCCTGAGCATCTCCTTCCTGTTGATCTTCTTGCCCAGGTCCTTCTCGACCTTCGGCGGGTGCGCGCGCCTGCCGCCCACGTTGTTCGGCGACTGCGCGGCCCTCGAGCTGCCCATGAGCCTCTGGACCCTCGAAACGCCCCTGCCCTTGCCCCAGGTCTGCACCGAGTGGCGCATGCCCGCGGTCGACTTGGGCGCGTAGGGCTGCCTCTTGTTCGCCTCGATCGCGGTCACGGCCCTCCTGATGATGTCGGGCCTGAGCTCCGCGTGGAACATCACGGGGAGGCTAGCCTCGCCCGCGACCCCGCCTTCGAGGTTGTAGACATTGACCTTTCCGGGAGCGACCTTGTGCTTCGTCTCCTCTGCCTTTATTTTCTTAGTTTTCTTTTCAGCCACAAAATCACACTCCCTGTTTTGATTCAAGCGATACGAACGCCACAGTCGGTGGCTCCGAGAGCTTCATGCCGTCGTCCCTCACGGGCTGCCTCAGCCTCACGATGCGCTTCGACGGCCCGGGCACCGACCCGTGCAGGATCACGTAGGTGTTCCTCACATCGCCGTAGTGCAGGAACCCGCCCTTCGGGGTGATCTCCGCGCCGTTCTCTCCGATCTTGAGGACGCGCTTGTTCAGCTCGGTCCTCTGGTGGAACCCGCGCTGGCCTCCCTGGGGGACGCTCGGCCTCACGTAGTTCGGCCTCTTGTGGCCCAGTGTGCCGATGAGCCTCCTGTGCTTGCTGTTCTTGTGCATCAGGAGCTTCGTGCCCCATCTCTTCGTGACGCCCTGCCAGCCCCTTCCCTTGGTGACCGAGCAGACGTCTATCATCTCGCCTTCCTTGATGAAGTCCTTGATAGTGACGGCCTTGCCCAGGACGCTCTTGCCGTACTCGAGCCTGTCCTTAAGCACGCTCCCGCCGATCCTGATCTCCATGAGCTCCGGCCTCTTCTTCGGCAGGCCGGACACGAGCACCGGCTGCGTGTAGACCAGCGCCCTGATCTCGTCGTACTCGAGCTTCTCGATCTTCGCGAGCGCGGCCTTCTCGTCGTACTCCTTCGGCACCGGCAGCCTCCTCGCGAGCTCCTTGTCCAGCTTGCTCGCCCAGATCTCCCCGACAGCCTTCATGCCGTACGGCGAGTCTGCGTAGAGCCTGAGCCCGCACACCTTCATCGGGGGCACCTCGAGCACCGTGACCGGCACCTGGACCTCCTGTCCCGCGGTCGTGCTCCTGGGTCTGTAGTCCACGATGAGCGCGTGGGTCATGCCTGCCTTGTAGCCGGCGAAGCCCTGCAGTTTCACTCCGTCCCCCTTGCCTTCCGGCCAGGTGGACACTCTGGCGGTTATGCTTCTGGCTCTCTTCCTGGGCGAATAGCCCATCGAGCCTCTTCTAGGACGTCTTGTCGCTGGCATCTGTGATCCCTCGTCTCGAAGCGATAGACCTGGCTGGATGCTCTCGTATGTTCGAGCACATTGACCGAGGCATCATTTCTCGGCCGTGACGCCTCGTCAGCGCCTGAAAACATGTTTCAGCGCGAGTGTTGGGATGCTCAGGGCATTGCCCATACGGCGTCTGGCCGATACCGCCTCAGGTATCGCAGACCTGCTGAATGGGATACTTGTATATAAACGTAGGCGTTTGTTGCGCGCGCGGTGCACGCCTACGTCTTGCCTTCCTTGGCGGCCTTCTGGGCCCGCTTCCCCCGCTCCTTCGCCGTGAGCCCGGTCGCCCTCTCGAGAAAAGTGTTGAACGCCTTGATCGTCTCATGAGCGATCTCGTTGCTCACTGAGGTGTCCATCTTGGTGTCGATCGCGAGCTTGTTCTTCGCGCTCGCCCACGCGTTGAGCTCCTTCAGGGCGCCGAAGGACGACACGAACTTCCCGTCCTTCTCATGGACATTGCCGAATATCTGCTGCATGTGCGCCTTGAGCTTCTCAGGGCCGATGTTCTCCTGGTGTCCTCTGCGAACCTCGTACTCGTTCAAGGGTTCACCCTCGGGTGTTAAGCTCGGTGCTTCCTGAAAAACCTTTGGAGGTCGCACGTGCCCCCCTCGACGAACCCCTCGAGGTCGAGCAGGCTCCTCCACAGCTCCCTGCACGAGCATTCGGGGGCGCCGAGCCTCGAGACGTCCTGGCTCTGCGAGAACGCCTTGATCCCGTGGAGGATGACGTCGTCGCACCCGACGCAGTTGTGCGCCCCCCGCTCCTTGCCCCCTCCCGTGGGATCGCACACGATGCGCTTGCCGGTGGACGCGGATGCCCTCAGCACTTCTAGGACGCTCCAGAGCCAGGGGGGTCGGTACGCCCAGTTCCTCCAGAGCCTCTCGACAACGGTCCCCTTCTGGACGTTGACCGGGTTGAGGGACACAGTACTGCTGACCGCGGCCGCGTGCTTGACCGTGGAGACCGCGTCGGCGACGGCCTCGGCCTCCGTCAGGTACGGCGGCTTGAGGAGGACATAGCTTCTGAGGTCCACCGACCTCTCATTGAGCACGGCCGCCGCTGCGTCGAAATCCCCCACGGTGAAGCCCTTGTTGATCGAGTATCTCAGGACTCGGTCGTTGGAGCTCTCGAGTCCGATGGCGACCTCGATGTCCTCGTGGGTACCCAGAACGGAGTCCATGCGCCCGGGGGTGATGTACTCCGGACGCGACTCGAACAGGAGCCTCACGCCTCTGTCCGAGCAGCTCTTCAGGATCGAGCCCGCAGTCTCTTCGGGCACCTCGCACGCGTCCAGGAACGAGCCCGAGGTGTAGAGCTTGATCATGCCGACCTCCCCGAGCTCGGCGGTCGCATGTTCGAACTGCTTCAGGACATCCCCGGGGGCGATCCCTCTGGACGATTCTGTGTTGTACCCGCACATGGAGCAGCCGCCGCCGTGGAAATGGCTGCATCCGGATGTGCGCAGGATGATGACGCCGGCGTCCACGGGCTTGCCGAGGAGCGATTCCTTCTCCTTCCAGACCGCGGCCGGCGAGTCGGGCGCCTTGCTGCGCGTGTGCCTTTGCATCTTCCGAGAATAGCTTTCCTGTCGCATGGAACCTCGAGGGCTTGCGGATCCGTGCGCGGTCAGAGGTCGTAGGGCTTGAGGGTCTTCCTGCCGTTCTTCTTGGCCCTTCTGGCAGCGCGCTCGATCATCTCGTGGACCTCCCTGTCCAATTCGCAGTAGAACTCCTCCGAGATCCTAAACCCGCCTCCGACAGACTCCTTGACGTCGGAGACCTTGATGATCATCTTTCCGTTCCGAAGAGTAGAAACCGGCATGCTCTCCACTTGGTCCCCCGAGATGGAGTGAAAGCTAATGCGTGTGGTATTCTTAACCTTTGGCTCTGTTGCGGAATTCCAGTGACTGAAGTCTCTCATTCAGAGCCAGCCGACCGAGGGCGGGCAATCGGTGCCTGGCCCGTGCACCGTTTCTTGCCCTGTGCCTCGCCGCATCTACCCCACACCCTTCTGCCAGGGCGCTGATCAAGTGGCAGAATCGTCTGTTAGGACTGTTCGTTCCGTGGTCAGGACGACGTGGCCAGTCAATCTCTCGTGGCCCTTGGCGCTGTAAGCGGATACCTTCGGGACGTCCCCTTGGCTGCGAGAGTGCACTGGGGAGAGCGCGAAGGGGCAGATGCTACATGTAGTGGATGAGACCAAGTACCACGACCGCTTAAGAACATCCGATGCTCGTCAAGGCGGTGTCTTTTCGCCTGGAGGGTGAGCTGCCCGTCCAGGCGAAGTTCCTTCTCGAAGACTTCCGCCTTGCCGTGAATTCCGCCATAAGGGCGGGACTGCAGACGCGTGCGACCTCCAGGTACGCCCTACAGAAGCTCGTATACAAGGACTTCAGGACCGAGCACCCTGGCATGTACGCTCAGCACCTCCTCTCCGTGTTCGAGGTCG
>Ga0315293_10000406_pt1 | contig 39659 bp, 37 predicted proteins | sample YL17G13_20_MG_FD_203071 | JGI IMG/M metagenome (GOLD analysis project Ga0315293, IMG submission 203071) | Sediment microbial communities from Yellowstone Lake, YNP, Wyoming, USA - YL17G13_20 | ecosystem: Environmental > Aquatic > Freshwater > Lake > Sediment | place: USA: Wyoming | collected... | reverse complement strand
TGAATACATTGGATTTTGTTGCTGCATTTGTGGGCTTTGTTGTTGTGAATACATTTGATTTTGTTGCTGCATTTGTGGGCTTTGTTGTAAATACATTTGATTTTGTTGCTGCATTTGTGGGCTTTGTTGTGAATACATTGGATTTTGTTGCTGCATTTGTGGGCTTTGTTGTGAATATATTGGATTTTGTCGCTGCATTTGTGGGCTTTGTTGTGAATACATTTGATTTTGTTGCTGCATTTGTGGGCTTTGTTGTTGTGAATACATTTGATTTTGTCGCTGCATTTGTGGGCTTTGTTGTTGTGAATACATTTGATTTTGTCGCTGTATTTGTGGGCTTTGTTGTGTTATATATTCTGACATTTTTTGAAGTAATTTGTTCTTTAATTCTGCCTGATTTTGATTTAATTTTCCTTGTAAATACTCTTGATTTAAAGAATCAAATAATAATTGAATTATTGATTTATTATTTACAAATATTTCTGATAAATCCTCAAATAATATGTCTGTAAATTGAATATTATCATTTATAATGTATATTTTTTTAAATTTTATATTTTCTTTAAATAAATAATATACATATGGTAAAAATGTGTTTCCTGCAATTATTATAGTTTCTATCCCAAATATAACTAAAGATGGTAAATTGGGATTATTATCTGGTCCTAATTTTTTAAACTGAAATTTAAAATTATATGAATTTCTATTTGTATTTGTATAATAACAATAATTTAAAAAGGCATTTTTTATTTGTAAATTATCCCAAGCATAATCAGAACCTCCACTCATTTTATTAAGTTTTATTACAGCCTTTCCATCCTTAATATATCCAATATAGGGTCCGTAAATTTTACCAGATTTTCCCTTTTCTTGTAATTGGAAAATAATATGTTTCTTTTTCCCAATTAGTTCCATTGTAACTTTTTTTGCTGTTTCTTTTAAAGTAAAATCTGAATAAATCCCATAAGATTCTTTATTCATAATAACTTCAAATTTTCTTTTTTTCTTTTTTTCAGTTTTCAGAAGATTACCATTATTCATATTTTATAGTTATAAAATAAAAAAAGTATTTTTATACATAATTCAAATTCGATTCAGGGTATGTAAATTAAAGTGTTACCTTAATTGTTAGACGATTTTGTCCCATTTTAAATCTTCAAGGATATAATTTAATCTTTTTGAATTTATCTAGTTTTTTCCATTTTCTTGTAAATTAAAATTATTATGTTTCTTTTTCTTAACGAGTTCAATTGTAATTTTTTATTAAATTTTTTTTAAAGTAATATCTGAGTAAATTATATGGGTACGTGTATTCACATGTATCCACATGTTGATACATAACAATTTCAAAAATAATTTTTTCTATTTTTGATAGAGTTAGTTAACATTTATAGCTTACTGATGAAATATTTTATATATTTCATATTATTGTTCAATTATAGCCCATTTTTAATGAATTCTTAAAAAAATAAAAAATTATCTGATAATTTTTTATTGCACTTTTCCATAATTTCTCATTTTTTGTTATTGATGAGCTATTTTTTGTCATTTTTACAGTTCATCAGTATAATACTGCCTTCCTCTCTAGGGTCAAAATTAAATTTTAAAAAACAAAATCCAATATTACATCGACAAAACATCCCAAAAATCGATTTTTGGATATTTGGTTACGTTCTAGGTTCAAAATTTGGTTCCTTTTTCTCAATTTTTTTAGGTTTCGGACCCAAAATCGGACCTTTTTCATGCATTTTCAAAAGGTAAAAAATACGTCTTACCGTCATGGTAATACCTCTAAAAATGATTTAGTAAATACTATGGTAAATCACAATACCATAAAAACTCGACCCTAGAAAAAAAGTGAAAAAAAAAGAAAAAACTCTAGGGTCACCCCCTTTTGGTATTAGGATTTTCCGCCAATAATACGGCTTACCAAATTATGGTATAAAATCGAAAAAACCCGAAAATTTGATGGTAGTAAAATGCATGGTAATAAAAAAACGACCATTTCCAAAAAACATGTTTTTATTCATAAATCCGAAAAAATATGGTAGTATATTATTACCACGTGGTAATAAATGCGATTTTTTTCGCTTCTTCTTGGTAAGGGGTATGGTAAAAAAATCGAAAAAACACGAAAACTTCTCTTCTTACCATAAAAATGCTAGACTTCGACTTTCTAGTTATTCTAATTTAATGGTAACTTTGCGACCATCCCCTACCATGTGTGGAAAATTCATGGTAGTATTTACCCAATTTTATTACGAAGACTACCACATTTTTTTCCGCCAAAAAAGTCTATGGTAATGGCTTTGGTAAGCGATGGTGGGGTCAAAAAAATCCCAAGGTCACCTTCCGTACGATAAACGACCATGTTTTTGAAAAAAAACGTTTGCTTCTCCAGGACCATAACGAAAACGTTTACCATCCTACCATTTCACCTAACAGAAAATAAATAATCGTATGGTATTAAAAATGGTAGTAGCCACCATAAGCCCTTTTTAAAAATTTAAGATTTTTAAGACCCAAATACCTTTTTACTATCATAAATATTTCATAAAATAATCCAAAAATCTCATATTACCATAATTTTTCCGCAATTTTTTGCATTTTTTGGTCGAAAAAAGTGACTTTTTATGGTAGTCCTTACCATATGGATATTTTTTGTTAGCTTCTCATTATCACTGAAAAGGTAATTCTTACCATGGACCTCTGAAAAGACAAAAAAAAAATCCCAGCATACACTACCATAAAAAAGCGAAGAAGCTTACAAGCCATGCATTACCATAAGCCAAAAAAATGAGCTTACATCAACCTACTTTTTTATTTTTTCTGTTTTTTTTCTAAAATACTGATATTTTGGAACCACTGATATACCATAAATGATAAATTAGATGGTAGTAGAAAATTTCGAAAATGAAGTTCATTTATTACCAAACGACTACCATATTGAAATGCATTTTGAACTTTTTTTAAGGTTTTATTACTGTATATTGTTATCAGTTATATTTATATTTTTATAGTTTTATAATTAAAAAATTATCAATAAATACTAATTAAAAAAAACTGACCCTCAAATCTGAAAAAAATCGATTTTTTTTTTTAATCAAAAATTTTTTTTTGTTTGAAGTTCATCGTACCCGGCAAAAAAAATTTAAAAAAATAAAAATATTTTTTAGAAACAACCTATGGAAAATCACGAAAAAATCAGGTTTTCCAGTACCCTCGTTTTTTTATTTTATGGTAAGAGACCAAAAATCACGCATGCAGCCATTACCACGTTTTATGGTAATGCATCGAGAAAAATAAATTTTTTTTTAGTTTTTTTTTAGTTAGGTTTTCTTATTTATAAACTAATCAGATAAATAAAAGCTCATAAAATAATATTTTATAAATAATCATAATATTAACCAATGACTGATGTTTTACTACCATCAAAAAAAAAACATCAAAAAAAGTTCAATTTTTGAAAAATATGGTATTGTATTACCGCCATTTTGGAACTGAAAAAAATTTCTATTGGTAATGGTAAGTCATCATCAGATGTATTGATAAAAATTTTTTAAAAAAATCTCAAAAATGGATAAAAAACACCGAAAATACTGATAAACCATTTTTTTCTCATTACCATACCTGGTAATAAAAATTGTATTTATTTATTTATGGATAAAAAAATGTGTTTTTTATGGTAGAATTATGGTACCCCTATTTTTTAACGACCTTTTCTGGTAATAAAAACCCCATTTTTCAAAATTACGTCCCGTTTTTTGAAACTTTTTATACCATCATGGTCGTATGGTAGCGTTATGGTAGTAAAAAGGCAATTCATCATCCATCAGTATTTCCATCAAGGTGCCATTTTGAAAATACCTTCATCAGAATTTTCATCAATAACCATTTTGACCCTGGGTGGACACCTAACGCACTTTTTTGAGTTATAAAAAAAATCCAAAAACTCATTACCATACCCATTTTTATGGTAACAGCAAGTTTTTTCCGCCTTACCATGCCCCAAAAAACGACACCATAAAAAATGAGATTTTTTCATATTTTTTAAATATACCCACCATAAATGGTAATCATTTAAATTTTAAAAAACACATTTTTTTACACATAAAATTTATAAAAATTTGTTGTAGAATCTACTATCTATTTTTTCTTAAAAAAAATCGTAAAAAATAAAAATCTAACATTTTTTATAAAATGAGTATTTTTACTACCATTTTCTACCATTTTTCATAATTCCACCTCAAAAAATAAAAAACATTACCATTATTTACTACCATAAAATAATAATTTTTTTATCCTATATTTTTCGCTTGTTACCATTTTCTACCACAACTTTTCAAAAAAATCGTAAAAAAATGTCATGGTAATAGCATGGTAATAAGCCCTAAAATGGTAATTATAATACCATTTCTAATTTTTTTTAAAAATATTCTAAAATCATTATGGTAATGTGGTAACTTGAACCCAATTTTGGGGAATTATTCATGTGGTTAATTTCCCAAAAATACTAATATGTGGTAAAATGACTACGACAAATTTAAAAATTGGAGCTGTAACAAAAAAACTAATATGGTCACATGGTAAGTCAAAAACTACATTTTTACTCATTTATTCCAATAATTTATTCCGAATCATTCCAATTTATTCCAAGAGCATAAAATACTTTCTACAATCTCGAGAAACTGCCCAATAATATTCTGCAAAAAAAAATGTAAAAAAAATAAGAATTTTATTTACATACAATTGGAATATTCCCAAAATCAGATTCCAATTGCGGGAATATTTTGAGTAATTTAGAGCAAAATAAAAAATAATGTATAAATAATAGCGAAATAATGACTCAATATAATTGTAAAAGATGTGGTAAGATATTTGACCGAAAATATAACTATGAAAGACATATTAATGATACGAAAAAACAATGCATACTTATTGTGCAAATCCCAGAAGAAGAAGATAAAAAGAATATTTGCTGTCCATATTGCGAAAAATCGTATTCTGCAAAGTACAATTTAAATAAACACCTCAAAAAATGCATCATGGCTAGTAAAGCATCTCATATTATCGAAGAAAAAGAAAAGATTTATAAAGAACATATTGACCACCTAGAAAAACAAATTCTTGAACTTACAAAAAAAATTGGTAATACATATTCCTATAATATTAATCAACACTTAGACCAAAGTGTTCATCAACAGAATATTCAGATTAATTCCTACGGAAATGAGAATCTGAATTATATTACTCCTAGCCAAGTAGAAAAATTAATTAGCCATCCTTCAACTTGCCTGCCCCAATTTATAAAAATGGTACATTACCATGAAGAACACCCAGAAAATCATAATGTTCTAATTGAGAACATTAAGGAAAATATTATTAAAACGCTTAAGGAAAAAAATAGCTGGGATACCTCCAGGTTCGAAGAATTTGTAGAACAATTCACTATCGAAAAATACGACCAAATCTGTGACTTATACAATTCGAATGAAGTCAATGTGAATGAAGTTGTACGTGATAAATTCGAGAAATGGGCGGACCAATTTGATTATGTGGAATCACAAACACGGAAAAAAGCGGAGGAAGACGCAAAACTCGCTATTATTCTTGGCTCTAAATGGCTGAAAACAAAAAAAATTACAAAAAGGGGGCTCAAAAGAATTTTAGATGGTGAAATGCTTTTGAACGAAGATGATATGAAACAAGTTGAAAAAATAAAGAAGAGTGTTGGATGGGGAACAATCACTCCTAAAATTGTGGAAGCCTAATAGGAAAAGCCTAAGCGAAAAACATAACACCTTGCAATAGTGAATCCGCCAAATCATCTTTTTTCGGATGTGATTGGAAATACGCACTCCAATCTCCTAAATTTTGTAGAAATCCTTTGACAATATCTATACTATCATTCTTCCTCTTCTTGTAAGACTGGTAATCTGATAATTTAACCTGGGGCTCCTGTGTAGTGTCATCAGAGGGTTGTTCTTGGGTCCTATTATGCTGCTCTTTTTTAAATAATTTCTTACTAGCATTGAAGAAACTTACATTTGCCAATTCGGGATATTTTCCCTCCTTCATTTTACAAAAAAAATAGGTATATATAAAGAGTTGTACCGATTTCATTTTCGGATTCTTAAGAGCCGGCTGATTCTCTATTATAATTTCATTAACTCCATCTAATTTTAAATTTGAGAGTCCATCATATATCCTAGTATACGTTTTGGTATCATCGTCTTTTAGATATTCACTAATTTTGGTTAAAGATTGTCCGGATTTTTCGATTTCTTTACTACATTTGTTGCAAAAACCGCCAATTTTTATATTTTTCAAGCAAATATCACCATCATATTTTATGAAAAATTTTCTACTCTTCTCTCCACAAGGACAATGCAAATCTCTTAATTCATAGGGGTAATATTCATATCCTAGAGAATCAACTTGATTATATTTATTTTTTGATGTTTTTACTTGTATCATATAATCTTTCTCATATGGGCGAGCATGAACCTTACACATCTCTGACCGCTCGCCATCTTTTACTACCCAATAATTCGTACCTTTCCCACATTTCCCACATTTCTTCATGTTTTGCTCAGGCATCCATAATTCTGACTTGCAATTAATAATACCCCATGCTATAATATTATTAATTTTAGACTCTTCTTTATTATAATCTAGAAAACAAAAAGCTAAATTTTTAATTCCAACATCAAATGATAATATTTTTGTCATTCTTTTAAGATAATATAGAATATAAAATTATTTTTAAATAGCGCGGTTGCAGCTTAAAAGAATTTTATTTTTTAATTATATAGAATGGTAGATTCATCTTTGTATGATGTTTTGGAACTTTCCCCTAATTGCACCAGCGATGAAATAAAAAAATCCTATAAAAAATTAGCTTTGAAATATCATCCCGATAAAAATCCAGAGAATCCAGAAGCACTCGAGAAATTCAAAGAAATTACTGAAGCCTATGAAACTCTATCTGACACTCAAAAGAGGGAATCTTATGATAAATTTGGTAAATCTTCAAATGATTCTATGAGTGACCCTATGGAAATTTTTGAACATTTATTTGGACAAAGAGTTCCAAAAGAACGTCGAATCAATGTGCAGCCCGTTAGAGTTCCTGTTTGTCTTACATTAGATGACTCATATTTTGGTACAACCAAAACTATTAAATACAAGCGTATGGGTTTTGCAGAAGGAGAAGTCTGGGATAAATCGGAGCCACCATCTGCTGATTTACTTGTTTCTTTTGAAGAAGAACTTGAAATTGTTATTCCAAAAGGAGCACGCCCTAATCAGCATCAAGTTTTTGAAAAGAAGGGGCATCAAATTCCTACTCTTGAATATGGTGATGTACTTGCAATTTATGTTGATGAAGATGAATTTAATATAAATATGTTGGGAAATAATGATGAAGATAATGATCCTATTGAATTAGAAAATAATGGCGAGGATGATGGAGAGGATAATGGCGAGGATGATGGAGAGGATAATGGCGAGGATGATGGAGAGGATAATGGCGAGGATGATGGCGAGGATGATGGCGAGGATGATGGCGAGGATGATGGCGAGGATGATGGCGAGGATGATGGTGAGGATGATGGAGAGGATGATGAACAAGACGAAGAAAGTTCATATTCATCAATTTCTTCTCTTTCCAATTTAAATAAAAAAGAGCGTAAATATATTTTTACACGAGGAAATGGAGATGACCTTGAGGCTCAATTTAAAATTCGTCTTGATGAATATTATAATGGGGTTGAACGAAATATCCAATATTTTGGTGATAAACAAATTAATTTTTGTTATTATCAAAAAATTGATCTGGATGAAACTTATATTATTCCAGCTTATGGTATTGAAAATGGAAATATGAATATTCACTTTGAATTGGAACTCCCCAAATCCATTCCTTCCCAATATGCAGATGAATTTAAGAGTCTCATGAATAAAATTTATGAGGGTCGCACTGAGAAATATGATTTCCAGAATTTAGATTCTGATAAAATTATACATCTTCTTCCATCTTCTGAAGTCCCTAACCATTTCCATGGTGATGATGGAGACAATGGAGATGATGGTATGCCAAATGGTGGTTCTATGCCAATGCAATGCGCCCAGCAATAAAATATAATAATAATTTCTTTGAATAATATATATGCTATATTTATTATTCGGTCTTATTACATTGCTAATAATACTTTTTATAACAGCTAATATTCAAGTTTCTTCTTATTCAATCAAGTATGAAAACTTTACTCTTTCTTCCATTGGAACTATTCGTGATAAAATAAAATTAAACACAAGAAATAAAATTATTTCATCTATTAAAAATCGTATTAATAAAAAGAAAGAAATTGAAGATGTGCAAACTATCGATGATGCAGAAATTTATAATTATCTTGACTAAAATTATTCATCATCATAATCATCCATTTTTCCGCCAAATAATGCTGATATAAAATTCTCAAGATCTTTATCTCCTGAATTGGAAGAATTTCTTTTACCTCCATTTCCCCAACCTCCACCTCCAGCTGAACCAGCACCATCGTCACCAGCACTATCATCCCCATAAGGGTAATAATCTACCTCATATATTTTAACTTTCTTATCATTCATAATATTTAAAAAATCTATTGGGTTTGCACTATTTACCTCCATCATCCCAATATTTGCATTTAATTTTAAATAATCAGTTATACTATTATATTTTTTTATCTTCTTTAAAACTGCTTCTATTTTTCTTTGATTGCAAGAAAAAATAACACTATCGCCTTCTTTTAATCCTTTAAAAAATTTATTCTCATCAATCATGCCATTTGCGGACCTAGATTTTTTAATTTTATCAAATGTAATTCTATCTAATTCAGCATAAATTTTTTTAGCCATGATTTATATTAGTATATTATTATACTTTTTTTTAAGCCATTTTGCATATTTTACGAAATCTTCAATGACATATATTCCTCTAATGTATTTTTCTTTTGAAGTAAAGGCTTATCCCTCTTCAATCTCAAATCATTCAATTCTTGAAACCGATTCTCATTATTCAATAACATTGCTTTCTGCCTATGAACACTTACATAATGGGCTACTTCCGTCTGTGGATACATACATGAAATTGGTGGATATAATAATGAATATTTCTTATCCAAAAAATAAAATTGCTTCCTAAATTCTTCAATTGTCATTGGTCCTCCAAATTTCTTCAATAAATTTCTATTCTCCGCTAATTTTACATAAATTATCTTATTTTTGTCTTTGTCATTGTCATTGTCATTGCCTTTGTCATTTTCATTCTCATTTTCAGAATTAATCATCTCATTAATTTCCTTTGCCAATAAACACAACAGAGAATAATACTCCCATTTCTTAAAATGATATCTTGTATCAAAACCTGAAAATATATATGCTGCAGCACAATTAAATGAACAAAAATTATCTCGGCAATAATATTTTCCTCGAATATAACGCAATGGTATTCCAATTGGCATTGTCTGAAATTTCTCTGTACAATAAAAACATGCATGGTCTGAGAAACTATCCCATTCTTTTTTTGTATCATCTGCTTGTATCATTTTCAATATCTTTACTTTCTTTAAAACATTGAAGTAATTTTTATTCATTTCCTCAAATCCTATTGTTCGAATATATACTTCATCATTCTGAATAACTGACTCATCATTATCACAATTAACATTTTGATTTGCCAAATCTTCAATTTCTATTTTATCCTGGTTTTTTTCTAGAATATTTGCATAATCACTCTGCATTTGATTTAATGGTTCATATGGCATCGGCTCATTTAAAACTGGGTCATATCTCATAATTCCATCCGTATTAATCATAATATCATTATAATTTTCATTATTAATTTTTTCATCACCTGGCAAATGTAAAATAATATTATCATTCTCAACTTCAACTGGCACATCTTTATAATTACTTATAACAGTATATGATTTATCTTTTGGTCTACGTCCTCTTTTTTTAGGCATTAGTTTAGAAATATCATCTTCTTGTTGTGTAGAACTAACACACGTACTTTTCTTCTTGCTAGGCATATTTAAATCCTTTTACATAAAAAAGCTTTAAGCCCCTTTCGTAAAAAATGAAATATTAAAAAGATGTTTTTAATATACAAAAAATATGCCTGGCTCTATTACTCTATATGTTGGACCGACTAAGGCTGGAAAAACTACAGAATTATTACGCCTTTATTATTGTCATTTAACTAAAGAAGATGATATTTCGATTGTTTTACATAACTCCATTGCAAATGACTCATTTACAAAAGATACAATGAAAATTATACAATCTGATTCTATTGAAAACATTGTTACTAATCCATTATTTCAAAAAAGCAATGTTATTCTTATCGATAATTTACAGCTATTTGCTGACTGTTTTATTTTAAATATTCTCGCTAATAAAATGGAAAAAAAATTCATTTGTGCTGCACTTGATAACGACTACCAGCGCGTCCCTTATGATAATATTATAGATATTATCCCCAAATGCGAATATGTCTATAAATTAACAGCATTATGCTCTCAATTGCGAGACACAACCCCCGCCATTTTTTCGATTAAATCAGGCGATAAATATTTGCCAGTTTCAAGAAATTTTTTTACAAAAAATAGGGGCTTTTTACACGTTATTTCGGGCTCTATGTTCTCCGGCAAAACCACTGAACTCATCCGTATCTGCAAACAATATCAATCTATTGACAAGAAAATACTATCAGTGAATTATTGCAATGACCGGCGTTATGACGAGATTGGTAATATTTGCTCACATAATCAAGAGGTATTCCAAACAATGCTCTCTCTATCGGACTTAAGAGATATCTTATCCCACCATAATCTCGAAGATTTTGATGTGATAATGATTGATGAAGTCCAATTCCTTAAAAATTCTCTTCAAACAATAAAAATATTGGTGGAAGAAATGGGTAAAATTGTTATCACCAGTGGATTAGATGGTGACTATCTACAACAACCCTTTGGCGAAGTTTGTCAACTTATTGCATTCGCTGATAAATTTACAAAACTAAATGCGGTCTGTAAATTAACTAAAGAAGATGCCAGTTTTTCAAAACGAATTATTGCGTCTCAATCAAAAGAATTTATTGGTGCGGAAGAAGCATATGTAGCCGCCAGTAGATATTTTTTAACATGTTAATTCACTAATTCCTCTTTATAATAAAATTCCCCGTTTTTTATCATATAATCCCCTGATTTATCATTTTTTTTATTTTGATAATATAAGTTGAACTCCAAATGGATATATTGTTTGGAAATTTTTGCGAGCCATTGTTCTGGTGGTTCATTTCTTGTTAAAAATGTGTAGTATATCATGTCCATCTCTCGATTGAATAATTCCTTTTCATACTCAATCATACAAGGTTGTTCAACATCTGCTGATTTTCGAAAACTTAATCCTTGATTTCCCCAGTTGTTTATGGTAAAACTCTTTAATTCATCCCATTTTCCATAAATCTCTAAATGATTCTCACAATGATATTCTCCCATTTTCATAATGTATGCACTTTTTTTTAATTCGAAGAAATTCTCATAAAATGAGAATTTATGAGAAGAGATTTTCAGAATCTCCCGAAGAAATTCTCATAAAATGAGAATTTATGAGAAGAGATTTTCAGAATCTCCCGAAGAAATTCTCATTTTATGAGAATTTCTGAGAAGAGATTTTCAGAATCTCCCGAAGAAATTCTCATTTTATGAGAATTTCTGAGAAGAGAATCTAAATTTTCCATAATTCTATTTTATATCTATAAACTGGATTATCTATTTTATAAATTTTCACCATAAACTTATGTAGTTTATTCTCTCGATTTGAGTTTTCTTTCTGCAAATTTACGGATATTTGTTTCCTTTGGTTGTAAATATTCCTATTTTCAGTTTCCAATTTTGCTAATCCATTCCGGAGTGCATCTATAGGATTTTTTCCATGAATTGAGAATTGTCCTGGCTTTGATATAAAATTATATCGCCTCATGGAGCCCCCATTAATTGTATATGGGTTTTCATATAAAACAGCTGGTTTATCACTGAATTCTGGGTATAATTTATCTATATTTAATTCCCCATTCAATTGTTTAGTAGCAGTCATATTTGTAGAATTTGATGCATCATTCCCTTTTTTTTGGGGGTCATCTGGATATAATTCTGGTTCTTTTCTTGACATATTTATGTTATATTATAGACAAATATATATATTTTTTAAAAAAGTTGGCTAATTCATTTTATTCATTCATTTTACATAAATCAATTGAATGTTAAGGTTCTTATACCGGTAGTATTATCAAAGTTAATAGTTGCTTTATCAGGACATGATTTGTAAGTTCCATCAAGTGTCCAGCCATCTGAATCAGTTGTTGATGTAATATTTGCTATATGTAAAACTGTATCCACTATTTTATCATTACTGCTAGAATCTTTCTTTACAATAGTGTAAGTTTCTCGTGAATGGAAATTTTCTGTTGTATCAACATATCTTAGACCATTACTTTGAATAATTATAATATGATTTGGTTTTCCAATTAAATCACGTTCTGTTAAATCTAAATAATATTCAACTTTTCCATCCGCAGATAAAGTTTTATTTATAAAAAAAATTCTTGCTGGAGTATATCTATTGTATTTATAAATACAAGGCATATATATCTTAACAAATATAAAATTTTTAAATTTCTGATAAATTATATTTTTCATTTTATTCATTTACATAAATGAATAAAATAATTAATTGAATGTTAAGGTTCTTATACCACTAGTATTATTAAAGTTAATAGTTGCTTTATCAGGACATGATTTGTAAGTTCCATCAAGTGTCCAACCATCTGAATCAGTTGTTGATGCAATATTTGCTATATGCAAAACTGTATCTACTATTTTATCCTTATTGCCAGAACCTTTCTTTACAATAGTGTAAGATTCTTGTGAATAGAAATTTTCTGTTGTATCAACATATCTTAGAGCATCACCTTGAATAATTAAAATATGGTTTGGATTTCCAATTAAATAACGTTCTACTGAATATGAAGAATATTCAACTTTTCCATCTGCAGATAAAGTTTTATTTTTAAACTCAATTTTTTCTGGAGTAAATCTATTGTATTTATAAACACAAGGCATATTTTAACAAATATAAAATTTATAAACTTCTGTAAAATAAATACTAATTTGGAAGTTATCTAAAATTTCTTTATTGACATATTTAACTTGTAGATTTTAGTTCCGGACTAAATATTTCTTTCATTGTAGTATCATATTTTACAACAATTGAACGGTGGGTTACACTTATATTGTGATTATGAATATTAACTGACATTGGATTCTGCAATATAATTGGTGTTCCTATATATTCGTATATTTTCCCTGTATCTATATTTTGAAATTCAAATACTAAATATTTCTTTCCATCAATATTATCATTAAATTTATAGTACTTCATTAATTTATTAAAAATTTTATTGGCAACAGTCCCCGGTGATTTTCCAGTATACTTACCATATTTTTGTCCTTCTTCTGGAAAATTTAAAAGTATATAATTATATATTTTACTCATTATATGAATATTCATAATATTTTTTTATCATTTATTGATAAAAAAATAAAATTATTCATGACTAGATCCAAGAGAAGTTATAATATTTTTAAATCTCTTAATAACCTCCTTAACTTTTCCAGTCTTACTATCTTTTAGTTTGAGAACAACTGGTTTATCTAATTTTACCCTATTTCCCTGATAATTATAAATTTTCTTATCACTACCACGTGTAGTTTCTTGAATTGCAAATTCATAAGAACAAGTACCTTTCTCATTATTTTTCTGACAAATCTCAGAGAATGCACTTGAAGCCTTATCTTTTGGACCTCTTGTTTGTGGCTTTCCTGTTTTTGTTGTCAATGGAAGCTCATATCTACCACCATCAACTGGCTTACCATTTATACTAACTAATTTGAAAAAACGAGAATTACCTTCAGCACCTCCTGAATAAAATGGATCTTCTTGACTTTGTTTGCGTTGGCTACTACCTCCAGAAAAACTATTTTCTTCTAATTTATGTCCTTTATTCTTTTGATTTAAACTACTTAATAAACCCTCGAGTTTTGTAAGTTCTTTTTGAAATTGGTTATTAGGACCGGGCATTTTTATATATTATAACTTACATTTTTTTTATATAAATTTTATAAAAATTTATTTTTTTATTATCATCTAAACTTTCCAATTTTAATACTAAAATATCTCCTTGACCACCTTTAATTTTTGCTTCCAATCTTTGAAATGCATTATCAATACTATCCGCATGAATTTTATATTTATTTTTTTTGCCCTTTCTACCACCTGTTTGACTGGTGGTCTGTCCAGTAGTAGGACTCTTATCATATCCACTTGTGCTCTCATTAATTATCTGTTGAGTTAATATTTCATTATTCACTTTTATTTCATCCCCTCCCAATATTAAATTATTATCTTGAACCATATATTGCCCATAAGGATAATAACTATCAATCCATCCTTGTTTAAAATCCTTATTATTTAATGCCGCCATATATTATTTAATTTTTTTAAAAAAATATAATTCGTGATCTTTTAGTCCTAAACGATCTAATTTCACTATTTCCACTATTTTAAAATAATTAGACATAATTTTTTCAATAATCTTTGTCTTCTCTGGTATTGCTAAATTATGTTTATAATGTTTCTTCTTTGTAATTGCCCCCTTTTTATCCCTCATCGCAATAATTTCATTATATTGGCAAATTACTTTTCCCTTTTTTTCCCACCAACCATCATGTGTAAAATTGGGAAAATTTGTGATCCCATGCTGTCGCCCTTCTCCATCTTTTCTTGCAAATGTCATATTCTTTGGGCATGCATCCAATTTATCTCTATCAAAAATATGAATAACTAAAAAGCCATCTGGTTTCAACCAATAAAAAAAATTACTAAAAATTGTGTCCCAATCAATAATTTTATTATGATACAATGTTTCCTTCAAACACAATATCATTTTAAATTTCTGCTTGGGAAATAGACCCTCATTTTTCACATCTCCTAAAATATATTTTCCCAATGGATTCCTCAGTGCAAATATTTCCAACATTGCCTCACTTCTGTCCACTCCAATTACTTTCTTTCCACTCGAACTTAAATTCTGGAAATGTTTACCAGTCCCTGTTCCTACCTCTAATATTTCACCACCTTCAATCTGGTGTTTATCCATGAATTTCAATATTTCTTTTGCTTCTTCTTTAAATACTTCTGGTTCATCAAATACTTTATTATAAATTTTTGCGTACAATTTATCAATCATATCTTTTCTTATTTCCAAGGGATTTTCAAAACTTTCTGCATTTTCTAAATCTGGCATATTTATCTGCAATTTTTTTCCAATAATATATAAAATAATTAGAATAATCACCAAAAATAAAACCAATATGTATAAATAATGCTTCCACTGCATATTCTATAAAAGAATAATTTCTTGACTTAAAAACATTTTTCATATCATACTCATATCATCTCCATGTCTTTCAAAACTAACCAAACTAATCAATCGGCTTCTCTTGAAGACTTCAAGGACCAGCTTCCTCCAAAGCAACAAAAAGAATTCGATGAACATCTTGATGTTGAACAAATTAAATCATTTGTATATCAATTACTTACTGAAACGGATTGCCCAGATGACAATCGCAAGCGTGAAGCCAAAAAATATGCTGATTTGCGCGGCAAATATCAGCAAAAATATATGCCCCTTATGATGATTTACCCAGCCCTATTCAATATGGTTATTGAAAATGGTAAGAAATTTGACCTGACCCAATTTGAAAAAATGATGACCACCATTTCAAAAGTCCGGCGTAAAGAAGTCACTGAAGAATCCGCATCTAAACAATTTGGTGAAGAAATGGTTGAGAAATATGTTAAGCCGAAATTGGACTAATATTATAAATTTTTACAAAAAATGCATTATTCTTGACAGCCACTAAGGCAGTCAAGAATCGACTTCTTTGCTTCTTGAAGCAAACGTGTATGTTCAAGCCTTATCTGATGTTTTTGGTCATCAAACACTTTGATTTGAGAATTCACACGCTCTATCTCTTTGGTGTTCTCATCTCGAACATCTTTCAAAAGCTTGGAACCAGAATACTTCTGAAGTTCACTCATAATCGCATCAATTTGGTTGAGTTCACCTGTGAGTCTTTGGTACCTTGGAAATTTTTTTAAATAATCAGAATCGGAATCATCATCAAATCTTGATTCCCAGCGTTGCAAAGCAACACCTTCTGCTTTCCATTCAGCCTGTCTGGCTTCATGTATACTCTGATGATATTTGCGTAAATGCTCCAAAGCTGCTGAAATTGTAGTTTTGTTACCACAATGACTTGACATCAAGATTCCTTCTGGAATTTTTCCTCTCAAAGCCCTCAATTCTTGCCTGAGTGTTTTTTCTTCAGGTGCTTCTTTGCATCCATCCAGAATTTTTGAATGTTCAACAACACTTTGAATGCTTCCGCAAACATCTGCATTAAAAACATCGTCCAATTTTGTTTTGGAATCAAAGAAACTCTTGTAGAAGATTCTTTCAAAAATCATCCCAGTAGCAAAAGATTTCTCGGAGATTGCTGTAAGAATCGCAGTAAATTCCTTCTTTGGACATAGCTTTTTAAGCTCAATGCGCCAGACGTCATATTTTCGAGTAAGAACATCGCTGAAATAGTCTTCCAATCTTTTCTGACTTTCGACAGGATGGATTGGAAACTCAGGTGTTTCAATAATTTCCCTGAGATGCTCACTTTCAATTACTGAAATTGCTTTCATAACAAACGGGACCATCTCAAGTTGTTTTTCTAGCTCAGTGAAAAATTTCTTCAGAGCCTCAAACGCTTCTTCATTCGGTAAATTCTGAATGATAAAAGCAGTAACATTCATAATCGCAGCATCAAATTCTTTGGGATGGTAATAAGGTTCACCGTATGTCTTAAGAAGCAACGCAAAAGTGCGGCTCAATCTTGCAGATGTGAAAAATGATGAAAGTGGAAACTTCTTGAACGCACTTAAAGTCTGAAACATTCTTTGAGTGTGAAAAGGATATTCACTATACCCACTAAAAGCTCCCTCATATATATTGTAATCAAGTCGCAATGTTCTAAAGCCTCTTTCAGAAAAATTTGCAAGAGCTACTAAAAACAACGCATCAGGAAATTGAAGAATAAATAATTCAGTAACTTCATGTAGTAATGGTAAAATCAAAACATTTGTCCTGAAATCAGTTGAAGCTAATGCGAACATGTTTAACAAAAGATTTGCTAGCTTTTTGATGTATTCAAACTGTTCATAGTCATCTTCTGAAAGGTTGAAGAGTCTGATAGGCTCTTCATTCGCTTCAGATTGTTCAGATGCATGCAACTGAAGATATCTTTTTACCAAGAGCAGATAGTACTCAAACAAAATGCCAGGGTCATACTTAACATCAAAGCCAAAAAGCTCTTCGATTCGCATGTCTTCTTTGTGTAGATAAGCTAACAAATGGAGAATGTAATAGCTACATGAATGTGTCGTTGTGATATCTGCTAGATTGCAAACACAATCGTGCCAGTCAAAATCAACCCTAACTTCAAGTTCTCCTGAATCACTCCTTGATATTAGGTTTGGTTCAAAAATACAAGCAGGTAATTCTTCATTTAGTTCAAAACTTTGAAGAGCACTGCTCCTCATTGAATCATTCCTGATGTCAAAAAGAAAAATATTTAATGGATCTAAAGATAGTTTCATTAAAATTAGGTGTTTTAAAAGTAAGTATTAATTTTCAAGGGGGAATGCAATAAAATTTAATCAATTTTTTCAGTCCTATTTTTACATTTTATGAAAAAAATTACACTCAGTAATATAGAATTTTAGTTAATCTGGAAAGAAGTACTCTTTTTTTCTGATTAATTAATCATATAAAAAACCCAGTTATTATCGAAATGAATAAAAACTAACTAGCAAAATAAGACCCCTCTGGATACTTTAAAAGATTGTTTGGAGAAGGTGCTGCTATATTAAAACGATTGTTTGGAGAAGGTGCTGCTATATTAAAACGATTGTTTGGAGCAGGGACTACTATATTAAAACGATTGTTTGGAGGTGCTCTAGTCAAAGTTATTGGAATAGATTTTATTGAAAAACTCCAATTAAAAATTGTGCAATCTAATGAATTAACATTATTTCTAATATTGAAACCTAATTTTCCCAATGCATTTATAATTGTTGCACATTTTATATTTTTAATTACATAAGGTATAATAGTTTTTACTATACTTTTTTTATTGTTTTTCTCATTTTTAGTAGTATTTTTTTCTTGTTTAATTTCAATAACATAAGAAAATATCTGTGATAATTCATCATATACTAACCAAATCCTACTTATTCCTCTAAAAGTAAAATCTTTCTCAGTAAAATTATATATTTTGTTTTCAATAAATATTATATTTATTTTTATTAATTTTGAAATAATAATTTTTTTTGTTTTATAAGCATCTTCAAAATCTTTCCATAAACTATTATGAAGTAATATTAGTTGTTTTTTTCCATTTGATAAAATATCTCTAGTCACAAATACATCTTCTACAAACTCTTTTTTATTTTTAGGTTTATTTAATTGAATCTTATTATCAAAATAAGAATTAACTATTGGATTTAATATACTCATTTATATTATAAATATATAAAATAATAATATAAATTGAATATTGTGAAAAAATTTGCAATTTTAAATCTTCAAAAGTATAAAGTGAATAATCTAAATTAAGGTAGTGTGAATTTACCCTTTTTATGTTAGGAAGATCTCGTATTTTTTGTAAATTAAATCAGGACTTAAAATACGAGTTTCTCTAAATATAATTGCTGAATTATCCGAATTAACAATTTTTTACAATTATTACAACCTTGAAGATTTAAAACTGGACAAAATTGTATAGCTTTATCAAAATTACTTGCAAATACTGATATTTTAATTCAAATATGTTAAGTTCTACGACAAACTCAATAAATACTTCAATCGATTCACAATACCCAATATTTCATCCCTAAGGTTCAATAAATCCGTGTCCTTTTTATCAATTATATCCAATATTGTTATGCCACAATAATCCATTTTGTTGTGTATCACATATTTCTTACAATTTTTATCCTTCTCCCCGGATAAAAACCCAATAATAACATCCAAATATTTGTCCAGATCCTCTGCATTAATCTGATATATTTTAACATCTTTTTCGGTCGTTGGCTTCGTGTATTCAATGCGCCCATATTTTCCCTGCCAAATTTCGATGAACTCATCCATTTTCTTCATGAACTTATCTAAAAATTTATCCAGCGCCTTGTGCGTTGAATATTTCTTCGTCCGCCAATGAGAAAAACGAATACTATTCTGAATTTGAAAAAATGATAACATTACTGTTTCCACTGGTTTCATATATTTAAACGTAGATTTAAATATATTTATTTCATGCATTGGTATTCATAAATTATATTTTTTGACTTAATTTAAACATTTGTTTTAGAGAACCATCTGGTAAAATAATTCTATAATTCAATGTTCTCTCTTCATATTTACCTGATATAAATATTCTTCCAAAATTATTAGTGCTAAATAACAATGTTCCAGGGACATTATAAGGATTTGGTGGAAATCCTTTATCATTATCTCTTGGTATAGTTCCTATTGGAGAATTAATAAATTCAGTTATTATTATATTATTACCTATATTTCTTTGGTTTACTTCACTAAAATGTGGGCTACCTGTTATAAATACAACATTTTTGAGATTAAATTCCAATATCATATTAATTATATCATTCTGATCATTTGGATAACTACTAAAATAAGTATTTCTTGGTCTTATAAATGGAATCCCTGTGCATATAAATATAAAAGGATTATCAAATAATTTTTTAATAGCATAGAATGTCTGTCTTAACCATTTTAATTGTTGTTCTCCCAGAAGAGTTGATGTAGTTGTGTTTGGATTTGTGCTAAAACTCTTACAATCTAATCCAATAAAAGCTAAATCATATCTAAACATTGACCAAATAACAGGTGAAATAATATTCTCATTATTATTGGGCCACATTTGTGTAAAAACATCGCGACATAAGTAAAGAGAAGGTCCTCCAAGAGAAACATCATTTACTCCTAAATCATGATCATCTGGGATAGCAGACCAAGCGACAGATGACCAAGCGCCTTTTAATTCATTCATTTTATGCAGTTTTTCGTACCTTTGAATTAAACCAGATTTATTGTCAAATTGATAAGAACTAAGATAGATATTATCTCCTAACATAAGATTTAAGTCTGATTTTTCTGATGAAACTTTTAATAATTTGAATAAATCAAATGGGAATATATTTTCAAATGTTTCATAATCACCTAATAATTTTGCACAAGAACCAAAATTAAAAGTGAAATTTGGAACATTTATATCAATTGGACCAGACCAATATTTTGGAATATCATAGTTCAATTCAAAAATATTGGTTGAAGATGTTTTGAGATATAATTTAGTTTTTGTTTGAGGTGGTCCTTTAAGAAAATCTTTAAAATTTGAGACTAGTGGTCCAAATTTAATTACAGTTGGACTATTAGCTAAAACTGTTATCTTTGGTAGTATTTCTTCTTTTATGGAACAATTCTTACTATCTGAACTTTTATATCTAGGTATAACGTCTATTTTATTATAAGTCCATATCAAAATACCAATTTCTGTTGTTGTCATCCAGCTAATCATCGGTTCTGCTTTAAGAATTTTTGAATTATATTTTCCTCTTGGAACAATCGAATTCATATTATAAATATAGAATATAAATTTACGCACTTAAGTTAAAAATTCAAATATTTATAATACAATTAATGTTATAAATAACATTAATTATTATTTTGGAAGTAATTGGGGCTAGCACTTTTGCAATTCCTTGGCGAATATGGTAAGCGTTTTGGGGGTTAGCACCTTTTGCCACGAAGTGGTGAATATGGTAAGCGTTTTGGGGGTTAGCACCTTTTGCCACGAAGTAGTGAATATGGTAAGCGTTTTGGGGGTTAGCACCTTTTGCCACGCAGTGGCGAAAAGGGGCTTTTTAGGTCAATTTCAAAATAATCCTATTTACATTACCCCCTGGCATAGTCTTTAATTTCTCTTCTTTTTTTCTTTCCTTCTCAATCATATTCATTAGTTTTCTATAAACTTCATCGCTCGCATTCTTTATCTTCTTAAATCGGAACTCATTATGTAAAAAACTAAATGTTTTCTCTGCACCAGACATTGCTTTCATGTCATCTTTATATTCTTCATCTCCTATCTCATAAATATCACCAAATCCCCGCACAATCTCCAATTCAAATCCATATTCCTTCAAAATCTCCTCCAAATATGTATAGTTCACTAAATATTCCTCATGAGGAATACCAATTGTATTAATATATACCTCTATTTTATGTCCTAACATTGGTTTCTTTTCATCCCATTTCATTGATGTCGAGTATTTCTTCTCAATTTTCCACAAAATATCATCTCCATTAATTCCCTCAGCCGGTTTCTTCATTCCTCGCAATAAATCAAAAACGCGTCCTCCATCCATCGATGTCCCAATGAAATATCCTCCAATCTTCAAATTATCAGTTACATTCTGCAAAAATGTCCGTAGTTTAATCTCATTCTCAAATAAATAATGAATTGCAAATTGCATACTAACTATATCAAATTGATTCTTAGAAAGAACCACTTTTTTTAATAGCCCTTTATTATATCCATCCAAAGCAGCTTCGTAATCAGGGAATATTAATTTGCCTGAATCCCCCCAAATATATGTTGTGTTCGGTTTAGCACCTTTATTTGACATATATGTTGTTCTTGCAATTTCTACACTTTCTTTGATAATTTCTATGGCAACCACATTCTTCAAAAATCCTAGCTTCCACTTTAAACTGTCACCTCCAGTTCCAGCTGCTAAATCCAGCAATGAGCCATCCATAGTACGACTATTTTTTATTATTGCTGGGCATACACTTGTGATTAGTTTATCCTTAACCACGCGATTATGGAAAATTTGGAATGGATATTTCTTCAATCTAACTGAATTATTTTGTGCATAATACAAATGGCTCAAATCCTCATCTGGAACATTACCCTCCCTCATCTGTGTTTCAGTTATTCCATTAGTCAATGCATTCCAAACATGATTACCATAGTTTTCTGTCATCAACACGTTAGTGTGCCCTTCCCTAAACATTTTCGTTTTCAAATGATTCACAGCAACTGGTGTCCATTTGAATAAATCAGTATATTCACCATAAATTCTTTGATACACAAATTCAACAATTGAATTGTCCTCAATTTCCTCCGAAATTTTTGTCAAATAATTATGAGCAACTGCTTTCCCTCCACTACTAAGCGGTATATTTGCAATATTAATATTTGCACTTGGGTCTGTTCCTCTTGGCAAGAAATCTATGACTGTGAGAATTTTTTTATTCTGTTCCCCACTTAATTCGCGAATACCCCCTACAAATAATTGTAAGGATTTATACTGGATAATTTTTCCCTCCAAATCTTTTCCTTTTGATGGTAATTGGAATGGACTAATTTTATCCTCTGCTTCCTTCTTCACAAATCTCACTAAAAATTCCGTCCGCATAAACTCTGGATAATTCCACTTCATATATTCATGCCAGTGCCCCCCTATGTTTGGATATGGTGTTTCAGTGGGTAAGAATAATAATCCATTTGCTACGAAATCCTGTATCTTTATTTTATCAAATAGCTCACCCAAATTATCCTCAAAAATGGGTCCGCTCCCAAACAAATATTTCGCAGCAATAATCTTTGTAACTTCATCTTTCAATTCAGGGCTGACATATTTACTCGTTTGGATGCCCTCCCGAAAAAATTGCATCAAATAATCATAACGGTTCTTCTCTCTTGCACCTCCTCCATTTTGATTATGAAACATATTTTTCCGTACATCATTTCCCTTATAGAATAGTATGTCCGTCATATAGAAAACATTGTTCATCTGATTATGATAGCCAACAGTTAGCGTATTGTAGAAACCATCAACTTTCTTTCCTGTATTGATGAATTTTCCTTCTTCAGTTATCATAAATATGTTCCCATCAATTCCACCACTAAAATGCTCTGAAATAAATAAATAACGTCTATCGCCATCCACATTATAACAAACACCGTAATTTTCGCGAACATAAGAAATATTCCCTTTCTTATGGAAATTCCGGCGCAAAATTTCCACCGGTTCCACAAATGTAAGTTTATCAGTTTTCACAAGTTTCTTATATAATTTATCCAAATTAGTCTGGTCATCAACAGTTAGAATAAAATTCGATTGCTGGAGCTCCTCAAATAACCACCGCAAATATTTCCCAAAATACTCGATAAATTCCACTTTATCAGACTTAGGATTTTCAATCACAATTTCCAAGTAAAACTCTGGTTGTTCTCCAATACATGCACTATCTCTAAAATTTTTGTCAGTTTCCATCTTCTTTTCCTCTATCAAATTAGTGAAAAATTCCCATTTTGGCTCCTTGAATTGGTATATATTCAGAATTTGAAATACTTTTTTCCCTGATAAATCGACATCTTCTTTAGCTACTTTGTCTTCAACTATTTGAACATCTATTCCGAATTTACTAATAGATTTTTTCTCTACTATGACTTCTTCAATTGTGCTATTTTCCGGCATTGTGCCAAATTGCCAATAACGCTTGACTTCATTTTTACCAACAATGCGACTCATTTTTTTACTTTTTTCACTATCTTGATTCCAAATATTAAGCATAGTTATCATTTCATAAGAAACATTACGCCCACCATTTTTCTCATTGAAAATAAAACGCTCAACTATTTTGGTGTATAAATTTCGGGATAATCTATAGATTTTGCGATCGAAAACAACTCTTACCCGTTGTTTATCCCCCAATTTCTTGAAAACAGACAAAAATTCTGAATTATTTATTTCCATTATTATAATATGAAAAGACTTAAATTTTAAGTCTTTATTAAATCATTTTTTTTATTTTTTTAGGCTGTCGTCTCGAAAATCTTGGATGTGACTAAATAAGGGTCGCAATTACTCGCTGGACGCCTATCCTCGAAATAACCTCGACCATCTTCCACAGTCTTGTTCCCAATGCGAACACTGCAGCCCCTATTCGCTTTTCCATGCGTAAAACGCTTATATGATGATGTCTCGTGCAATCCAGTCATTCGTTTATCATTATCCGCCCCATAGACTTTCATGTGTTCATCATGGTTCTCCTCCAATTTTTTAATTGCATCATAGATAAATTCAATCCCATTTTTGCCTTCTTTGCCATCTCGCATCTCATTCGTGCTGTAATTGCAATGGCAGCCACTTCCATTAATTTCCTGCAATGGTTTGGGGTGATAATCGATATATACTTCTCTTCCATTTTCCCTAGTTTCTTCAGTGATTCTCTCTAATAAATATCTAGCCATCCATAAATGATCACCAGCCTCTATCCCAACTGCTGGTCCAATTTGGAATTCCCACTGACCTGGAGCGACTTCCGCATTAATTCCGCTTATTTTCAGTCCAGCGTGCAAACAAGCATTTAAATGAGCGTCCGCTATTTTGCGCCCGAATGCATTGCGACTGCCTACACTGCAATAGTATTGTCCTTGAACAATTGGCTCTTCATAATTTCCATATGGTTTTCTAGTATCCCGGTCCATCAAAAAATACTCCTGCTCTAATCCATACCATGGCTCTAATTCTAATTTTTTGTCAAATATTACCTTCGCACCATATCGATGGTTTGTTGGGTGAGGCTGTCCATTTGGCAAATATGTATCGCAAAAAACAATAACATTGTTTCCCTTACGAAATGGACATTTGTATACAGAATGTGGTTTTATAATTACTTCGCTGTCACTTCCAGATGCCTGAGCAGTAGAACTACCATCGTAGTTCCATTCCGGAAAATCCTCTAATGTTGTTCCATTCTCAGATTTTACTGTCAAAACCATTACTTTACTTCGCAATTCCATATTTCCTCCAATCCAAACATAATCTGCTAATATTTTACTCATAAATATAGAATATAAAAAATTATGTTGAATTAGACAAATAAAACAATTGGAGAATTTGGAGGAGATATTTTTCCTAAAATATCTTCTCTCAATTCTTCAATTGTTTTATTTAACATTTTTCCTGTTTTTTCAGATTTCTTCTGAATTGGAATATCACGTTGAATAGCAATATCTTGGATTTCTTTTAAAGTTATTTTCTTTGGAATAAACATTTTACGGACTGGCTGGGGGTCTTCTTCTGATTCTTCTTGGGAGTCTTCTTTTGACTCCTGTTTTTTGATAATAACTTCAGATTTATGCTCCAAAGGAGCATCTGATTTGACTTTCTTTTTTGTAACATTCTTAGAATCTTTTTCTAGAGCTTTTACAGGGGATTTTTCTGGTTCAATTATTGATTCTTCTTCATGCTCTATTACTTCCGAAATTATTATTTCTCTTGGTAAATCAATTGAAAAATTAAAAATTCCATTTGTGTTTCGTTTAACAATTGAATAGTATTTGTCTTCCAATCGAATAAGAAAACAAGAAATATTTTTGTCTAAATATTCTTCATTCTTTTCAGTTTTCCTCCACATTAATGGAACAAATCCTTTTCTTGAAATCTCCATATTTTTTCCAAATTTTTCCTGCTTTGCCTTTGATATTTCATAGACTGTCAGCGAGAAATAGTCAATAATAACTTGCTTTAATTTTTCATCATTATCCAAATCATCATTATTGATAAATTTTTCACGAATTTCTTTCCTTAATCTAGTATATCCCATATCCTTATATAATGAATTTTGCTCCATATCATATCCGATTTGGCGGTGCAAATCATTACAGAATGTGAGCTTCGTTTTCAAATCAAAAAAGCGGAACTCCGGCATTAGTGAATTTAAAATAGCACTCGTGAATGTATTTTTGGGAACTAATTTTTCGGAAATGTATTGGAGTTGTGGTGCTTCCGCCCCAAAATTAACCCAATCCGGTAAATCCATGAATCGTTTTCCAATCATACTGTATTTCGCATCTAAAATATACTTTCCATAAATATGTCCGGATTCAAATTGTTTTTCAGGAATACGAAATGCATACTCCTTTTCACAATTTTTTGAATCGCGGTTCAAAAATTTGTGTAATTTGTCTATTTCAATCATTATGTTGTAGTGTGTTATATTAGTCTTTTAGTTTTAGGTTGAAAAAAATTCACTTTTTGGGGAGAACTTCCGTTCCACCCTTACCCCCATGACCGGGGTGCCCCCCCTTCTATTATTTGGAATTATAATAAATTATGGATCTGCAAGCGATTCGTTAGTGTAAAGAGGGAAGCTCGCTTACCCCCAAATGAGTAGAAGTGTGTTTTTCGAAAATCTCAAGAACATTTCTGAATATATTTTTTATCTATGAACAATTATAATGAATTTTTATTTTGTCGGGTCTAAAACAACTCCTGAGTTTTTAGTTGAATTGTATAAAAATAATAAAATAATAATTTACAAACCAGATAAATATAGTAAAGATGAAGAATTTTTTGAAAAATATGCTTTAGGTAAAGTAGTTTTTACAGAAAAAAATTCGGAAATCATTTTTACACAAAATGTTGTTTCCACTCATAAAATATATAAATATACACCAGAATTGATTATACGAACAAACGATAAATATATTTTGGTAAATAAAAATATAAAAAAACTGAAAACAAAATATTTTTAAAAAAATATTTTTTTCCGAATGTAAAGAATATTCAGAAAATAAGTAGAAATACATTTTTATCAATCTTAAGAACCTTTCTAATAAATGATAATGATGTGTATTATATAAAAAAACATTATTCTCTTTCATAAAAATACTGATATTATTGAAACTAGTTGATGAAGAAGAATAATTTTATAACAAAAATTCTAATCTCTAATAAATTTGCACTTAATTTTAGAAATTTAAGTACAAATATAGTATTCCAGCCTAAAAAATACTGTATTTTTTTCCAAGTATAATCTCAATTGTCTTTATAAGAATTGGGAAACGTGCTTTCCCTATTCATTTATAATTATTTTTTTCTTAAATAAAATATGCTTAAAAAAATAAAAATTTTTATAATACTAGAAATCATTTTATTTTTTATTTTATATTATGATTTAAATAAAATAGTAAATAAAAAACAAAATTTTATAATTGAAAATAATTCAAATCTACCGATTTTTTTAAAAAATGAATTAATTAATAGAGTTAAAAAATTAGAAAATATGGATATAAATGATTGGTATAAATATAATGATGAAAACAAAAATATTACATATAAAAATAAAAAATATACTATATTTTTGTGGGAAAAAACAAATACTGATTTTATAAATAGAGTACATGAACTTAAACTTTGGAAAAATTTATCTTGGAATGATATATATAATTTACTTAAAGGAGTTCAATATTTATCAAATAATAAAACAGATAAAAATTTGTTAAATAACATGTATAATTTATATAAAAATAATAATACAAATAATTTAGATTATTTTTGGATAGATGATAAAAATATTGTAAAAATAAGTTCTGTTTTTATAAAATTTAAAAAAAATGATATAACAGGCATTATTGGAATTCATTACCCAATAACAGAAAATATAATTAATACAGATAAAGAAAAAACTGTATCTATAATTGGAAATCTTCCATTTATAATTAATTATACAATTATTTTTATAATTTTATTAATAATTTTACATGATAAAATGATTAAAAATTTATATTTAGTAATTTTTTTGGCTTATTTAATACCAATTGGATATTCTTATTTTTATATGAATACTTTAATATCAGGAAATCATCCAATTATTGAGTTTAATAAATTAGATATTCAATCAAAAAATATAGGGTCAATAGCATTTTTAAGTGGTGTTAATATATTTATTATAAATCACAATAAAGAGAATGATAATTTTATACTTTTTTCTTTATTATTTAGTGGCAGTGTATTATTATTATTATTAAGTATTTTTCAACAGCCAGAAGTAAACAGTTATAGTATAAATTTATTAGAAAGAGTAAAAAGTCAATATTATTTTAATATGTGTATTATGTTTAATATATTAATAATTATTATTTTTGCATTTTCTTTCTTATAATTACCTAATATTCATTTAACTTTTATTATCTTATATCTAAAATTAAATTATTCTTCAACATCATCCTCCTTATCTTCTTCATCATCTGATAAATTTACACTGTCCTCAACATTCCCAGTCTCAGTATCTTCTTTCTTCCCAGTCACCTTCTTTGGCTTTGCCTTTGCTTTCTTTTTTGTAGCTTGTGTAAGTGTTGTTTTTGCACTCTTATTTGTAATACTATTCTTCATAATATCTCGAAATTTCTTCAATATTTTCGCTTTATTCCCCAAATATTTCTTCTTGTATCGCTTCAATATAATACGATATCCAGAATCATCCCTCTTATCATTTAAAAATTCTCGTGTCATGAATTCCAATTCATCCGTAATATCATCTTTGAATTCATCAAAAATTTCACTCTGGACACCATCATTAGTGAAAATCTCAAAATTAATATTCTTCTCCAAATCATCTAAATTTAAAAAACCTCCACTCATACCACCTGTATCTTCTTTATCTATTAACTCCATTTTATTCTTCTCTTCATTCATTTTTTCCTCCGTTTTTATAATATCCTTTGTATTATCTTTTGAAAAATTTACCAATAATTTCAGTTTGTGAATAGTAAAATCATCAATATTATTCATATTAATGAAATATCCATTCTTATTCTTTGTATATTTCGTATTGCCATCCTTTAATATATTAATAATCTGCAATTTTTGATTATTGGACATTTTCTTTTCAATATAATCTCGGAGTAATTCCAACTCAATCATTTTTTTATTTTCCATATTATCATTTTCATCTTCTTCTATTTCTTTTTGAGAGTCCAATTTAATCACAAACTTGTCCATTTTTCCTATATTATCTCAAATTCTTTAAATTATAATTTTTTCTCTTTTTGACTTATAAATCCAAAATTCATATATCCGATTTCTCTTGCTGCTTTCTGACATAAAAAAGGACTAACTATGTCAAACTAGCTAATTATAACCCATTTTTCGTTTTTTTTTATATAGCGGCTTTCATACTATCGAATTGAATTTCTAAATTTTTCAACTACATATTTTTTGATAATTTTTATAAAATAAAACAAGATAAGTCTAATGGTGATTAAAGTCTAATACAAAACAAACTTTTACTTCCATCAATTCTTCACGCCATTCGTCCTTGCAACTCCAAATTGAAGAAGAAAAGAATTGTTTGATAAAGTCTTCAAATGAATTTGGCATAAAGCTTGCAAACTTTGATTGTTTTGCGGAAAAAAAAGGTTGACGTATGAACACACTGGAACAATGAGACAAAAAATCTTTCCTTTTTTCCTCCCATTTGATGGATTTACACCAATAATCATATGACGTTTCAATAGTCAATTGAAAGTTCTCAATTCTCCTCGGATATATAAAGAATCTTGGGTCTTTGAAGACATCACAATACATCAACCAAACAAGATCTTTTCTTGGCTGGTCGAGTAAACGAGACATTTCCTTGATTTTATTAAAAATCAAGGAATTTTCCATTTTAATCATCATTCTGGTTCTCCCATGTGTCACCCTTGTTTCTTCTGAAAAACAAAAAAACCATTTTTTCGAATCGAAGATGAAAGTATAATTGTGGAGTCGAATTGTGTTCAACATTGCAATCATGTCAATTGGTTCAATTTTGTGTTTTTGAGTAAAAACTTCAAACATTTTGTTGAACGATTCTTTCAACTTCGGTTCATCTAAGTCGTCTTTCACAAACAAATCCTTCATATTCTGAATCAATTGTTCAATGAACCTATCAGGAATCAAACACATTCTGAAAAAGTTTGAGTTTTTCCGAGAGAGAATACTCGTTCCAAGTCTTTGCTCATCTCTTAAAGGTAACTTCTGGTATGTAAGCAGCCTTTTAACAAGAATCGAGCGCATATGCCCTCCAGTTTTCAAAAAAAGCATTTCATTGAGGTTGCAAACACAATCTTCAATCGATGGAAAAACGTTCCCCAGTTTCCTCTGATGAATCTGATTCATCAGATCTGCGAACCTAAACAAATTGCATGTGGTGGGGTTAATCCACTTTCTGCTGCAACAACCTAAATCAGTAAATATGTAAGACATTTTAGGACTCTAGCTATAATTAATTAATAACAAAAAATTAATTATTTTTTACCATCATTTTTTCAAATATTTTTCCTATACTAATCTTCGTCGTCCTCTTCCTCTTCTTCTTCTTCATCAGCCTCTTCTTCTTCTTCATCAGCCTCTTCTTCTTCTAATGGGTCCTCATTTTCCTCCAATTCAACTATATTTTCATTATTATTTTCCAACTCATCTTCTTCTATTTCTTCTTGAGAGTCCAATTTAATCACAAACTTGTCCATTTTTCCTATATAATCTCAAATTCTTTAAATTATAACTTTATCTCTTTTTGAATTGTAATTATAAATTTTATATATCCTATTTATCTTTAGTATCAGCTTACAATCTTTCATAATTTTTATAATTTTTAAGAGCAATCTTTTTTGTTAGATTGGTTCAAATGATAAACCACTGATTTTCGCCTTAAATTCATCATGATAGAAGATATGAGAATTTCTAAAAAAATCTCGAAATGATTTTAGACTAGTATGTGTACAGTAGTATTTCGAATCCTTCTTTGAGAAAAAAGGCTGACGTATAAATGCTGATTCACAGTTTCCCAGAAAATATTCTCTCTCAGTTTCCCATCTGATGGAATGACACCAAAACTTGTAATTTCTTTCTATTGTAAGTTCAAAATTTTGAATTCTTGGCAAAACCCTGTGATTGGGATCTCTCAGAATCGTCATATACATCAAGGAAAGCAAATCTTGCTGGATTGGTTCGAGTTGGTTCATAATCAGACGAAATATGTCAAAAAAAATAGAAGAGTCAACTGTGATTCTAACATTTGATTTTCCAAGTCTCAAATATGCACGATCCGAAAAACAAACCGTCCAGTATTTCGAGTCATACCAGAAGCCATACCCCTGTTTCCTCAACGAGTTTAAAATTGCAAAGATATTAATCCGTGCAATGTCTTCTCTTTGAAAAAAATCTTGAAGAATCTTTTTGAAAGGTTCCATCAAAGTCTCATTGTCGAGGTTGTCATTCTCATACAAAGTTTTTATCTGCCAAATCAGTTGATTGCACAATTGATTAGGAAAAAGAGAGAAGTGCAAGGAGTGGGTCCGAGAGAGAGCTATTGTTCCAAGTCTGCGTGCATCTTTAAAAACAATTTTCTGGTTTGAGGTTGTAAACAACTTTTTTAAAAGAATTGAGCACAGTCCTCTGGTCGTCAAAAACACCCTGACATTAATGGGAACGCCATTTTCCATCGAGTAAGTTGGTTTCTCGGGAATACAGGCGCTCCATTTACTTGGAAAAGCGTTCTCCAAATACCTCACACTGTTTTGCAACGCTTTCACTAACGCGTTTTTCGTTCCTGGGTGAATGAGCCAATTATCTTTTTCTTTCAAATCTGAAACTGAAACTAATTGCATTTTTGAGGGCGATTCTACTAAAATATACATATTTTATTATTTTTACCCATCAATTTTTTCTAAAAATAAAATCCGTCAATATATAGAGTATTGTATATAGGAATAATATGTGCTTGTTCTATCGTATTTATAAAATTATTTCTGAAATATAATTCTATAATAAGCTACTTTCGCATAAAATCGCATTTCACATAAATAAGATGTTCTTATCTAAGCATATTGACTTTATTTTTTTCAAATATTTTTCCTATACTAATCCTCGTCGTCCTCTTCTTCTTCCTCTTCTTCTTCTTCATCAGCCTCTTCTTCTTCCAATGGGTCCTCATTTTCCTCCAATTCAACTATATTTTCATTATTATTTTCCAACTCATCTTCTTCTTCATCTTCTTCATCATCATCTAATTCTACATCATCTTCCAATTCCTCATTTATATCACTATTATTCTCATCTTCATCTTCTTCTGAGTCTTCATCTTCGCTATCTTCATCTTCATCAACTTTGTCTAATGTTTCATCATTATCTTCGTCTTCTTTTTCTTCAACAGGCTCATTCTTATAAAATATAGATGCATCCACCACTTTATTAACAGTATTCTGTGTATTTTTCTCACCTTTTCTAACAGTTAATTTCATCTTTTGTGTTCCCGATGCACTCAATCTAGCATAAACACTTATCTTCTTACTATTCAACTCAAACGTCTTTCCAATAATTAGCAATTCAATTTCATCCCCAATCTTTATATCTTTAAATGCATCCTTATTGTTATGAATTTCTTTTGGCACAATTATCATTAATGGACCTAACTCTGCTAATAATCCTAACTTATTCATTTTTATAATCGGCGCTTTTACAATACTATTAATTGGGATGTTGCATATTTTTACACCAATTTTCACATCATAAATAATATTCCCATTGAATTGATTATTATTTAAATTTCCCATACTTCTCTCTAAAACAATCGTTGTTCCAGGAACCACGTAGCCTTCTCGAATACACCTTCCCTCCACATTATTCTTCACGATTTTCTCAATGTATTTTGCAAAATCCATATCCAAAAATCGGGGATTTAATGATACTCTCCGATTGATTTGTGTATGAAAATAAATATCATTATGTGTTAAATAGCTCATGATTTATATTATTAATATCTAATATTTTTAAATTCAATTTTTCCTTTTACTTGAACTTTTTTTTCATGTCCTCAATGGCATTTGAAAACCATCTCTTTCCTCCAATCCTTTCCAAATCATATCTTCGTAATTCATACTCTAAAACAAAACATAATCCAACTTTAGATTTTTTCAAATTTTCACCCCATTTTATTTTCAATTTACTGGCAACTTCTTCCAATTCATTTATTGCATGATGTGTGCATTCCTTCCCCTTCACTTCAGCTCTCTTGCTCTTCTCCATCTTAAGTGTGAATGCCCCAGTATCTCGCGTGCTATCGAAAATTTTGAATACATAGGGACCCCCTTTTAATGTCATAAATCCATAAATTATATTAAAATTAGACACCTTATTTCTAGCTTCTTTCGTCAATTTTATTTTCATATTTAATTTTATTCTATCTCTGATATCACTGGGGCATTCCATTATTAGCTTCGTCTCTGAATTATAGCAAAAGAATTTCATAAATGTTTTATTATCGTTCTTCATATCAGTAAAAATATAGTAAAAACCAATAACTTTATCTTCTGAATTTGACTTTCCAACTTCCATATCTCTATATTTATAAATCAACAATGGCTCAAAATACCGGAATAATAATACAAAATAAGGTGACGACATTTTCCCCCGAGTTTCATAGTAATCTATTATAATCTTCTTCAACAAATTCGATTTATCTTTATCATTAATTTTATCAATTAACATCGTCAGAATAATATACATCTTATCCTTTGAATTTGACTCAAATGTTTTTTCTATTCTCTCAGCTTTTAGTATAACTGAATCAAAATTATCCAGATTAATTTCCTTATTTTTCACTGTTATATTATAATTATTATCACTGAATGAATCATTGCTAATTATATATTCTGGAACTTTCTCCTGGAATGGGCGCATTCGATAGCGCATTGGAGCCTCTAAATAATTAAATTCCATTGGCTGAAAAACATAGTAATTCCCCCTATAAATTAAGTAGCCTCGGCGGTCATACATATCATATATTGGTTCATTTACATTATCAATCATATCTGAAATAGAAATATACATAAAAACTTTTTCCAAATTTTTCATGTTTAATTCGATTACTTTGATTATATCGTCCAGCGTGAAAACATAGCCATATTTGAAAATACTTTTAATAATACTCTTGCATTTCAGAATGTCACTCTTCGCAAAGCGCTCATTATAAGTGTCTATATTTATTTTGTATTTCACGCTAACATTGGGCTCCCAAACGCAGCGGTAGTTACAATCTCGATAATCACATTCACGGCTTCCATTAACATCCCCCACACTCAGCTTTATTTTTCTCCCACTACTGCTAACCATTTCAACTTGTTTGCCATCGAAATCAAAAACATTTCCATTTTTATTTAGGGCGCAATCCACTGCTGCTTGTTTTAAAATATATTCAACTTTCTTTATTTTACGGTCTTTGACCTCCGCTAATCTGTAAATTCGCGTGTCGATTGTCTCTGTCTCTATATTCTTCTTTCCCGCTGAATCTGGTGGTTCCACGGCATACATGAATATTTCCACATTCTGGTCCTTCTTCGGCAGATCCGCATGGCTACAGAAACGACTACTTCTGCCAATAATTTGGTCCAATCGCGACAAATTGAACCAAGGCTCCAAAATGTGCACTTGACGAATCCTCTTAAAATCCAGACCTTCGCCTGTTGTTCGAGTCCCAATAATAACTTTCACCTCTTCGCCATTCATATTATTGTCATTGTTTATAATGTTCAATAGGTTCCCAGTTTCAATGACACTTATATCTGAATTACCAGTCACCAAAATATACCGTGCCTTCCTGAATTCGTGGAATCCGGCATTTTTCGTATCCTCGTGGATGTTGTCTAAGGCGCCTTCGCCGCAAATCGCACAAATTGGATTCCTCTTTCGCGAGTAATCCAGTAATGGACGCTCACCACTCCAGGGATATCGCTCAAATCCATTTTGTTCTAACATTATTGCAAGGGGGACAACACCACCCCAAATGAACTCACTGTAAATATAGCAGATACCCTTTCCGTATCGAATATTGCGCAATATTTCTGCGAATTTTACACTATATTTTCGCAAATATCGCTCATCAAGAAATCCGGTCTCCGTCTTCTTCCCAATATCCATCTTTACATGATTCATATAGCGGAATTGATATGTTTTGCGCTTTCCTCGCTCTCCAGGTTTTCCATGACCAGTGTCTATTACGAATGTTCCATCTCCATTGTCCGTTTTTTGATAGGCTTCTTTTGGCAATGTGTAATTTCCCGCTTTATTTGGTAATATAATATTAGTTAGAGGGCGCAGAACTGCATTCGCAAATTTTTCATCAGTGTTCTTTTCAACTATGTCATTATCTTCAAATTCTTCATCATCCGTATTTGTGTCATTATTTTCAATTATGTTATTCATTTTCGACATTAATTTCATATAATATTGCTCCCATTGGTATTCACTCATTTTGCACATATTTAGTTTTAGACTCTGCAATCTATTCTTCTCCGGAATCTCTAACCCATAAATATCATATTTTAATTTGGGAGTTCTAACTGCCAATGGTGTAATTTTCATAGGAAATACCACTGGATTCTCACCCCTCAAATAACTTATATATCCTTTTGAAATCGTCCGCAGCCTCTCTTCACCCCCTGGAACAAAATTATCCTCGGAATCAAATATTTCACTCTTTTTTATCGGGTCTCTACCATCATTCTCTAATAATAAGTTCAAAATATAGATAATTTCCCCTGCATTATCATACATTGGTGTGGCACTCATTAAAACTAGACGAATATTAAGCCCATAGCGAATAACTGCCTGTAAAATAGGTGGAACTTTCCGAAGAACTTTTGCAATTTCACCACTCCCAGTATCATTTTTTATATTATGGATTTCATCAATAATCAAAATGCGGTTCGTAAATTTATTCTGAATCGCCCTCTTTTGTGCGTCTGTGAGAGTGTTTAATTTTCCGTTCCAGCCAATATCTAACATTATTTCATTGGCAAACTGTTCATATCCGTAGAATTTATAGACATTATTAACTGCACGACTTGTTTCCTTCCGTTTCTGTATAGATGTTAGACCACTATATTGGTCAAAATCCAAACTATAAGTATTTCCCGTACATTGAACAATATCATCAGGCTTATCTTTTTTAATCTCCTTCTTAATATCATAAATTTGGTCCCTAAAACTGGGCATAATTCTACGGCTCAATAAAACCGTTATTTTTCTCTTTTCATCAGAATGCATTCTCTTCATAATATCTTTGAAGCCCTCTGCGATTTGAACAGCACTACATGTATTATGAGTAACGGTTGTATCTCCAAATAAAAATCGGCAATTTTCATCCAATGTGAATCCATAATAATCACCTTCACCAATGCATTTTACGCAAAAAGGCTGTAGTTGTTCGTCCAATACGAAATATACTTCCCAATGGGTTTCTTTATAATTTGTGTGAAGTCCATGAAAAGGGAATAATTTCCGAAATCTATATGCAAGTATATCTTTGACCGCTTCATTCGCATAAATTTTCACCCCAAATTTATAAATAAAAGAATTCAAGAAATCATATTGTGTCTTTGGATCGAATCCATTAATATCTTCCGCGGTTATCCATTTATTTTTAAATATTACTTTTGCCTTGTATGTGCGCAAATTAGCCTTTTGTTTTTCTGATAATGCAAGGTAATCTTTCACTGAAATTTCAACAATATCATCTACATTATCAATATCACGCAAACATAGGATATGTTCTGAATTTACAGTATATATGGATCCATTGTCTGGAATAATTTTATACATATTATCACGACCTCGTGCTAATGATAAAATTGTTCGTGAGGTGTTGTCATCTCCCATAAGAAGTTCGCCTAATTGGATATCCTGGACTTTTTTATGTTCACCATTAAACATAATAACCGGTGTATCATAAGCTAAACATTTACCAATACCAGTTCCATGATAAATTAAAATTCCATTATACGGAGTATCAATACTTATATAATTTCGCAGAAACTCCTGTTGAGGAGCCAATTGAAAAAGGCGTGCATTACATATTTCGTTAGATGATAATAGTTGCTTCGGTATTTTATTTTTATAGAATTCCTTTTTAATATATATTTTTTCGTAAAAATCTTTATCATCAAAATCAGGGTAATATAAAAAATTTTTACCAGTTTTCAATTTATTTTCTTCTTCAATATTGTTCGTATTTTTTTTTGACATTAGAACTCTAATATTTCATAGATATTTATTTCTTTTGAAATCTACTAAAACATTTTATTTTTAGTAGAGTTTTATTTTGGAAAATTACTAATTTTAGCCATAATAAATTCGTTTTACGAATTTATTTCGGAATATTAGTAATTTATGCAAAGCAAAATTAATAATTTTAGCCATAATAAATTCGTTTTACGAATTTATTTCGGAATATTATTAATTTATGCAAAGCAAAATTAATAATTTTAGCCATAATAAATTCGTTTTACGAATTTATTTCGGAATTAATTTGTAAGTTAAGTAAAGAAGTATTATTATAAATAAGAATATTACAATTATTAAGATAATCATTTTCCATTTTGGAAATAATATAAATTTTCCTTGCTCTGTTTGCCATGCATAATCGTCCAATTTCTTTTTTGTAACATGAGGTGCAGGATCATCTAAATATATTTTTCGCCCATATTGTCGCTCATATGATTCTAACATTTCATCACGTGTCATACTTGGTTTACCATTTTCTACATTTACCATATTATGAATATCCATAATCCAATATGCTAAACTCTTTCGACTGTCCAAATGTCCATCAATTGGATAATTTCGGATATTTTTACTATAATTTTTTCTACACAAAACACAAGGAAGTAAATGTTCCAATAATCCAAAAAATGTTTTATATCTTTCTTTGTCGCTTGAATCTGGACTGAACGGATAAGTAAAACTTACGCTATGCAATGAAAACCAGAATTTTGGTCCCCAAATATTTGGATCCATTCTATTTTATCTAATAAAAAAAAAATTTTCAGAATTGCCAAAATCTATTTTTATCGACAATATTTTCAAATGATTCTTCTATATAAAATGGGGTTGCAGGATTATAATCACTATCTTTTAGTATCCAAACTATTCTTGGTCTTATATGTTTCTCTTTTTTATGGTCATATGATATAACACCTTGTTTATTCCAATTATATCCAAAACTAGAAATAAAGTATCTATGATATTCGTTGGGAATAGCTATTTCCATTGCTCCAAATTTTGTTTTATTTAAGGGGAATAATTCTCTTTCTAAATAGACCTCATTTTTCCATATATCTCTATGTTTTTTCAATGCACATTTATAAATAACTTTTCCAATGTCTATTTCACGAACCATAAAAAAGATATCAATAAATGGGTATTTATTCGTTTTATACCTTATTTTATTTACAATAGTTGAAAAATCATCAAAAATTAAATCCTTTTCATTACTAATAATTTTTTTTAATTTTTCTTTGTTATAATCTAACACACATAAATCTAAGTCGTCGTCCCATTTTATTATTCCTTTACATCTAATTGCACCTAAAAATGTTCCACCTGATGCCCAATATTTTATATTATTTTTTTCAAATATTCTAACTACTCTATGTAAAAGTTTATATAGATTAAATGAATCGTCTGGGCTTAAAATATAATTTTCCATAATTTATTTTCTAAAAAAAATATATATGAAAATATTTATTACATTTATTATTATTTTGATTGGAGTATTTTTTTCATTTTTCTTATTTCCAAAATCTATCCAAGAACATTTTTCTGAAAAAATAAAATTGCCTTATCCTACTTATGTTATTAATCTGGAAGAAACAGAAGAGGGCAAGAATAGACTTCCAATTATTAAAGAAATTTTTCCAGATGCATTACGTTTTCCAGCAATTTACGGAAAAAAATTCGATTTTACACCATATTATGATTCTGTTTTAACAAAAAAATGGGACCATGGAAAATGGAAATCGAATGAATCAAATTTAGTTGAAATGACAGATGGAGAAAAGGGTGTTATTATGTCTCATTATAATCTATGGACAAAAATTGCAAAAGAAAAAGAGCCCCATATTATTTTAGAAGATGATGCAATTGGAATAAATGCAAATACACAAGTTGTTTTAAAAGAAATTTTAGAAACTCTCCCAAAAGATTATGATATTTATTTATTAGGATTTATAGATTTAGAACCCATAAATGTAACTAATCTGCATGCAAAAGTAAGGGAGTTTGTACTTTTGCATTCTTATATTATTACCCCGAAAGGTGCACAGAAATTGTTAGAACAATTGCCAATTAATATGCCTGTAGATTCATGGTTATCTTCAATTTCTGACAAAATAAATATTTATCGTCATAATTTTGGTAATATGGGGAAGAAAAATAGATTTATTGGACGATTAATTACACAAAAGCGTAATGAGAAACAAATTGTTAATACAAATATTATCTAATAAAATATTATAAATGTTATCTGTAAAATCTATATTTGTTATTTGTCTATTATGTATTACGGCAATTTTCCTATATTTTTCACCGGAGTCTAATTTAAAAGAGAGTTTTACTCCAATGAGATGTAAAATTTATTTCATTAATTTGGACGAAAATAGGGACCGTTGGGATAATTTGTCCCCTCAACTACGGTCGAAATTAACTAGATTTCCAGCTGTCAATGGTAAAAAATTAGACAAAGACAA
>Ga0315293_10000404_pt1 | contig 39696 bp, 43 predicted proteins | sample YL17G13_20_MG_FD_203071 | JGI IMG/M metagenome (GOLD analysis project Ga0315293, IMG submission 203071) | Sediment microbial communities from Yellowstone Lake, YNP, Wyoming, USA - YL17G13_20 | ecosystem: Environmental > Aquatic > Freshwater > Lake > Sediment | place: USA: Wyoming | collected... | reverse complement strand
CGGCTTTGAAGCTTTGCCTAACTATTTTGTTCGGTCAGAACTTGAATTAACTCAAGCACTTACGGCACTTAGTTCTGATGGTGGGATTATTGTCCCTACCCAAAGTTTCAGTATTACTGGCGCAATAACTGTGCCACCAAACGTAACTATTATGGGTAGATCCAGTAAATATAACGGTATTAATAATGCCAAGATAACTGTGACTAATGGATCTGGGTTTGTTCTTCAGTCTAACGCTAGTTTAACTAACTTGCCAATCATAGTTCAGGCGGCTTTTGGGTCCAGTGGCGTGGCTAACGTGGTTAGCTTGTCAGCTAGTGGAAGTTCGGTATCAAATTGTGAATTCAGTCTTTTGTCTACCACTCCACTAAACCTTGGTAATACCAGATGCGTAACAATTAATGCAAGTTACTGTAAGGTCCAGGAAAACTTCTTTACTTCTAGTGTCGCTGGCGCTACGGCAATCTACTTTACTACCGGCTTTACCAATAACTTGGTAACTTTTACTCGGGTCAGCAATATAACCGAAAACGCCTACCAAGATAGAGGCAGATCGGTTGGAACCAGATCTGACTATGGAATGGTTCCAGTTGGGTCCATTATTCCTTGGCTTGGAGCCAGCTATATTAACGGTTCCAACGGCAGCCCATCTTATTTGGTCGGTGGATCTGGTGTGGCCAATTTAACCACCTATTTGGGTGATGGCTGGGTTATTTGTGATGGTAGATCCTTACCTACTGATTCAGTTTTAAATATAGGTGGAAATACCTTTACACCTAATTTGACCGACCTTTATTTGCTTGGATCAAGCACTTTTGGCGGTAGTGGTGGGAATAATACCTATACCAGCACAGGAACTACGGCCTCATTTAATGGTGTTGCGGTTGGAGTTAATGCGGTTAATGCTGCAGTAACGGTTGATGCACACAGCCATGATATGAAACATGTTCACGCTTGGAGCACAGGATCTTATGCAAACTCTGGCAATGCAGCCGGTGATTCAGCTAGAAAAGTAACAACTCATTTTAATATTTCAAGCGGCATGTCATCAGATGTAGCTGGCAATTACATTATTGGCAGTAGCCCTAAAGTGTCCACCAATATTGCAAACTGGTGGTTTCCTCAGAATTTTGAAACAGCTCAACCGGGTATTCCTTTTGGTAGAACCAATCAAAATTCAGTTTTTTTACATGCGGGCAATACAGCTGGTGGAACTGTATCTCCAAATGGGAATTTATATACAGGATCTCCTGTGTCTAACGCTGGACAAAAAAATAATACAGGTAATACCAGTACAACCGGAAACGCTTTTGTATCTGGACAAAACATAAATACATCTTCTTTAAATTCTGCTCAAGGAAACCACACTCACACTATTAACAGTGTATTCCCTTCTTATTTATCAGTTATATACATAATGAGAATAAAATAATTAAGGCTGGAACGGGAAAGCCTTTTTAGGAGTTAAAAAATGTCTATTAATTTTCGTGCGTTCGACACAGGACTAAGGATAGCTCCCGGCTTATCCTCTGATCCTATTACTGGCAAATTGGGTGAAATTTACTACAACACCATAAAAAATAATTTACGTATTTGCATAGATGAATCTCCTGTAACATGGTACGACCTTTTTATTCAGCCAGGTACAGTGCAAGATGCCTCTTTGGCATGGGATCAAGTTTCATATAGCTGGAAAGAAAACGTTCTTTTGTTGTTAAGTGGCTCTACTGTCTATACTCCCATATCAGTTATTCCAACAAATCTTAATTTGTTTCCTGGAAATTCAACAGGTATAGGTGAATTTGGTGGATCAGTCAAAATAAAGGGAGGTTCTGGACTTGCAGGTACAGGATCTCTTTATGTTGATGTTTTAGCTGTAACCCCAGAACCAGTGTCTGTTGGACCTGGGTCTATTTTAAATATTAATGCAGGTACCACGACCGCCGCAGGTCAATCAGGTGGAGATTTAAACCTTGGTGCTGGTTCGGGTCCATTGAGTTCTGGTGATATTTTATTGACCGGCTATGATATTACTGGAACAGCTGCCAATAATATAGATTTTACTGCTATTGCCAATGCTTATATCTCCGGCAACTATATTAAACTGATGTCTGGTTCTATTGGACTGAATGCTATAGATACAACAGACCCAACAGGCCTGTTTGTTGGAGATATTTATTATAACACCATAGACAATCGATTCCGTAAATGGGATGGATCTGGGTGGTATTGGTGGGATGTAAACGGCCATAATATCCCAACTGTAGCTATAGATCTTTATGATAGCATAATTGGATCTTTACCTGTAACTACAGCTACACCTGTTGATGGAATAACCATAACAGATGGAATGATAGTTTTGATACCTCAAGTATCAAACCAACTTCAAAAAGCTTCTGTTGTTGGAATAAACATTACATGGACCGTAATTGCACTAGGAGCTAACGCCAGCGGTTTACCTTACGGTGGAGACCAAGTATATATTTTATCTGGTATAACTAATGCAGGTAATTCGTATTTTTACAACAATAGCCTAACCATATGGCAATCAATGGGTTTGCCACAAGGGGTAAATGCTGACAACATTTTAAGATATAATGGTACCAGCTGGGTTGTTGATAATCTTACCAGTGTTAATGGAACTGGGTCTATCTATTTAAGAGATGATTCAGTAAATGATTCTAATTCTGCATCTAACTTAACCCTTATTGCTTCTAATAAAACTGCCGGAACTGGTAACGGTGGAGATGTATATGTTGCCGCTGGATCAAGTGTAGGTGGTACAGGTGGAGCTATATTTTTAAACGGACTTTTTGTAGAAGCTCCAAGCAATCCAGTTTTTCCAGCTGCTGGCCAGGGTCGAATTTTGTGGCATGATGACCCACTGTCTAGTGGCCTATATGGTTCAAATGGGATTGAATACCATAGACTAGATTCAGCTGATGTGAATGGCGAAATTACCGGCTTTTCAGATTTAAGTCAGTCAAGTGTCACTTTTACCACAGGAACTCGTGAGCTTACTCTGGTAGTGCCATCTTTGGCAACATACTACATCAAAGGTCAACAAATAGATCTTATTGCCAATGCCGTATTGGTTTTACCTTCTGGGTCTGGTTTATATTATGTTTATATGGATGTGTCTGGAGCACTTCAACAAACTTCAGTTTACAATCCTAAAACATTAATTAGCGACAATGCTCTTGTGGCTGTTGTGTATTATGATAGCGCCACTCCAGCGCAATCTACATCTATTGATGCTAGAAACTTAGTAACGATTGACTGGGCAAATAGGGAATACGTTCGTCAAGTTAACACGTTAGCTCCATTTGGATTTAGCTTAACTTTGTCTAACTTGACTCCAAACGGTACAAGTAACACTGACTATCAGTTTACCATTGCCTCAGGATCTCTTAGAACTCCAGATAGAACATATAGTGTATCTAGCGCTAGTGTTGCCTCTAGTCAGGTTTATACAGCAAACAATCTAGCCACATCTGACTATATTCTTAATCCTGCGACAACTTCTCCGGTTATTTTATCTTCCAGTATTCCTCAATGGAACCAGTTAAGTGGGACATGGTCGCTTCAACCAGTAACTAGCGGTTATTATTATAATTACTGGGTTGTAGCTTTAAGGTCACAAGCAAATCAAGTTGTATCTATTGCAGGTCAAGCTCAATATGCTGATCCATATGGAGCATTTGCCGAAAATTGGACAAACGTTTTGGTGCCAGGTTTTGACAAAACAGAACTAGAGCCACTTTATCGCATAACTTATCGACATGACTCAACTTATACGAACGGTGCAAAATCTATAATAGTTTTGGCTGAATGCCTTTTTGATACGTTAGCTCTTGGTAATAGCGTTTTATCTCAGATAGGCGTCATAAACCAAAACCAAAACATGTTGATGTCTGGTGGCGGCACACTAACTTATACCGGTACAACTCTTGACTGGTCGGCTCCAGCTTATGTAAATGTCCCAGGGGTTGCTCAAAACCATAACACAGTTGCAGCCGGATCAGTTACCTTGGCATCTGAAGGCGACGTAGCTTATGTTGTTATTAATCGAACAGGTACAGGTCCAGTAAGCTTAAGTGTACTTACAGGCAATCTATCCAGTCTTTTGTATACTGGAGCTGGCAGCGATCTGATCTACGTTATAGCTCAAAAACTTGACAACAAGGTGTTCTTTGGTAACCGTAAAGCTATGACCAAAGTTACACTAATCGACAACACCACAAACGGAACTTTCCTTACAGTGCCAAGTACAGTTCAGTCAGTTAAGATTGATTATTCAGTTGTCAGAAACTCACTTTTGGAAACAGGTACATTGTGGGTTACAGGTGGAGCTACACCAGGAATAGCTGGTACTAGCGCCACATCTGGGGATGTTGGAACGGATTTTAGTGCTGTTGTGTCTGGGCCAAATCTTTTGTTACAATATACTACCACTAATACCGGGTTTAATGGTACTATGAAATTCGTGTTTGAAAATTGGGATTACTAATAAAATCCCTGGTGAGCCCTGCTGTTACCCCGGTTAGGACTGCCTTTCCGGGGTTTATTTTAGGACAAAAATATGGAATACGCGCAAAAACAAACTAAATTTTACGATCCAGACGGAATGGTTACTGTTCCTAATCATATAGTTTTTAATTCACCTGTTAATTTGGGTGATAATATTTGGATATTGGATAATGTATTATCTGTAGATTTTTGTGAAAAAGTGTTAGGAGTTTTTGAAAAAAGCAAATCTCATCAAATGGATGGGTCAACCGGCTCAGGCATTAATAAAGAAATAAAAGATAGCAAAGATATACACTTATATCAGCTTCAAAGTAATGAGTCTAAAGAAATAGATCTTGAGTTTTATCAATGTCTACATGATAGCACCCTTAGGGTGGTATCGGAACTTACAAATCATCCATGTTCAATAGGTTGGGCTCCAGATTACCTGTTTAATCATGACACAGGATATCAGCTTCAAAAGACTCAACCTGGTGGCAGGTATGTTTGGCATATTGAAAACGCTCAATCTATAGACTGTTTTAAAACTGGGTCAGCTGCCAGGACGTTGACGTATATTATATACCTTAATGACGTACCTGAAGACCATGGCGGATCTACCGGTTTTCTTTATCAAAAACTAAAAGTTCAACCTAAAGCGGGTAGACTTGTCTTGTTCCCACCGTATTGGACACATGTACACTCTGGATATCCCCTAGAAAAGGGGATTAAATATATAATGACGGGATGGTTTTTCAGTGAAGCCCACAACGGATAGTAAAGTTTACGGTATAGTAGTCCATCAAACAAAAATATGGTCATATGTTGTTTATGTGGCATATAACCCTAAAAGCAAGATATATCACGCTTTTGTAGCTGGAAACTGGCTTCCAGCTGTAAAGGGTAACAGTGTAGAGGACGCTGTAATGAGATACACAGCTACTTACGTTTACTGAACTCTCGATACAAAACCACGTCACGATTTACCCATACTCCATCCGGCCTTAAGCCTTGACGTACAATTTTGGCCGCTTTTAGATGCCAAGATTCGTCATTATAGTTGTTCATTTCTGAACACCTAAGTAAAAGCTCGGTAGCCACCTCACTTTCTTTACTTTTGTGGGTATACTCTTTCCATTCCATGGCATCTTTCATTAGATATAATCCAACAAACCTTTCTTTCATTTCTTTTTCCTTTTAGGTTTAGATTCTTTTTCAATCTTTAACTCAATAGAATTAAAAGCTTTTTCCGCTTTTTCTATGTAAACTTCCAATAAACCTCTAATTTGATCTAATTGTTGCTCGGTATCTCTTATTTGAGCACCAAGTTGGTTTAACTTTCTTTCTTGCTCTATAATGCGGTTTTGCATAAGATTATGCCGATAGTCTATATCAGACATTCTTTCCATCATAGCATCTTCGCTTTTGCCACATCCAAGCAAAAATACTAAAACAAAAACCTTTTTCATATTGTAGCTCTTTTTGTGACCTTGTCACCACACTTAGCGCATTCAAAGTCTTGCACAGGCTTCATATCAAGCCAGTATGGCTTACCTTCAAGCTGTAGTGTACGTTTTTGGCATGTGTGGCAATAGTGTTTAACTGGGATTGGCCAGTTATAACTAGCTGAGATAAAGGTAACGTTTCCCCAAACTGATTTAATCATCATTTTCGCTCTCTTCTAAATTAGAATATATTGTGGCAACATCGTTAGAAAAAGGATTAACCCATTTGTCTTCTTGCTGCTCAAACTGGTTTAACAATAACCAGGTAACAGCTGCCGTTTTGTAAGGAAATCTTTCGATTTTCTTAAGTATTCTTTTGTTGTCAATAATGTAAACTGCCGTATACATAATTAACCACCTTTTTGTTCTTTTTTGGCTTCCAGCCATGCCGTTCCAAAGCCAACCGCAATCATTAAAAGCCCAAGCACTGTTTGATTTAAAACTAAAAAAATAATCCCTACACCAAAATCCCAACCTACCCAAAATTTATTATATTGCATTATGTTCTCCTTGTTACCAAAAGCTTATCGGTTGTTTTGTAGAAAACTTTAGTTCTCACAGATCTTTTCTCTTTGCAATAAAATGGTCCGAATAGTGTCCTGGTGGCGAACGGTTACACTTAATGATGATCCATTTGCTCCTCTACCGGGACAAATTTCACCTGGAACCCCTTCTATTATGTCTCCAGGTATTACTCCAGCTCTATATAAGGGTGCATTGATGGTCAATTTGTCTACGTTGCACTTTCCTTCGTCATCCGCATACACACTACCAGTATAACCTATACCATAATAAAAACTGTCACAAGAAAGCTCCTCAACAACTTCTTTATATTTAACAATTTTCTTAGATTTTTGTGGTTTAGGTGGTTCTACTGAAATTTTTATTTTAATAGGTTCAAATGATTTAGGCTGTTCAACACTATTAGATGTTAACCTAGGAACTTGCTTGATAGTTTCCGCCTTACGATACATCAATAAAAAGGCTATTGCTAGATGTATCAACAGGCTAATACCTAAGAATTTCATTGTGTTATCCTTTTTTTAAGTTCATTTTTTACATTTTCAACATTAAGCTGTAGCCAGTTTCTGTAATAAGCATTTTTGTCAATGTTTTCAAGCATATTCAAATTTTGAATATATTTATCTGGAGCAAAAACGTCTATAACGTAATTTTTAACTATAAAAAGGAAAGAGTCTATTTCAGGTAATCCAGTAATGGTCTGCCTTTCAAATTTTAGATATAATTCCGGTTTGTTGGGATTAAATATGTTGTATTCATCTGGTGGTCTAAGAGCTGGGTGCCTATTAAGGATTGGATTTGTATAAAAACCAATAGCTCCAATTCTTTCCAGTTTACAAAAAGACTTAGTAAGCTTAACGGCCAACTTGTTGCCACTAGGAAATACAAGTTTACTATCAGAAAACACCACTTCGCTATGCAACTCTTCAAAAGACTTGTTTATGACAGTATTGGCTCCCCATCCATTAGGGGCAAAAGAGTGACATAAACTTACGCGAGGTGTGCCGTCAATATTACTTACAAGTAATACGTCTTCTTGTATTTGCATGCACACAAAATCAAAAAAATCAACAAACTTGTCACTAATACGCTCATCGCTTAGAATTGCTCCTCCATCTTCCTTTTGAGAAGCGAACAGTCCAATCTTTTTGTTTTCAAAGGTGTTATTAAATCTGTCAAAAAAAGATGGAGCACTTTTTACTGCCATATCCATAAGAACAGAAGTAACAAATCTTTTTTTTGATAGATCTAAATGGTCGCTAACTTGATAAAACAGCTCTATAGGAGACTGTAGTCTAGTAACTATCTTATTACGAGTATAGCGATAATAGTTTTCATCTGTTTCTATCTCATTCATACTGCTACTTGTACCCATTTTAGGTATAACTTGACTTGAAGGTACAACTTTTTTTTTGGCTGGGTTATAGTCAAAAGGGTCATTGTCTTTTAAAGTTACGTACCGATATCCGTTTATTTCCAGATCTGGCATAAAATACCTCCGAAAACACTTTTACACCAAACTTAGCAAATATCAACTAAAGTTTTCCACAAAACAACCGATAAGATTTTAGTAACCAGCAAGGAGATTAAAAAATGGATAGCACAACCTGGAAAAACTTTAGAATTTTGTCTGTCGGTGTTTGGGCTTTATTTATTCTTGGTATGATACTTACCGGAAGCAATGGATGGACTATTATTGGAATAGTTGCTTTGGTTATGGACCAAATTATTGGCCATATGTATGCAAAACATCTGGAAAATATTGAAGAAGTTGCTGCTCTGGAAGAAATGAACAACTGGGAAGATAAATACGACGAAGATGAACATGACGATTTTGAAGAAGAAAGGATCTAGGCAAATCTTAATCTTATCCACGGATCTTTATGCTTATCGGACGTGGGAAGATAACGCAACATGTCAAAATCATTCCTGAAAATAAGAAAAGGTACTCTTTTTACTCCATTGGCTTCCCCTCCTGCAGACCCGCAGGCAGGGGACGTATATTTTAATTCGGCAAATGGACTTAATCAGTATCTGTCTGGATCTTGGGCACCTATTGGCCGATTTGCTTATACTACAATAGAAGTAACAAATCAAGCTACTTATAACGCTACCTCTTGGCAACAGCTAATAGTTAACACCGGCACAACTGCCACAAACGTAACTCTCCCTTCTGGCCCTGTTTTAGGGGACAGTATCGTTATTATAGATGGCGGATCTGGCTTGGGATCTTTTGGTACCAATGCTTTAACTGTTACTCCAGGTGGTGGAGCTACTATCCAAGGGCAATCTAGCGTAGCCCTTAGTCGTAATGGGTTATTTGTGCAGTTGGTTTTTGCATCTACCCTAAATGACTGGCGAATTTTATCATAAGGTGGCTTAAATGGCTAATTTAGAAGACATATTGTCGGGCCGTTCAGGCGAGTACCAGCTTAATAACGCTGAGGTAATTGCTGGCGGCAATTGGAGTTGGAATTCTGGCACCAATACCCTGACTTGGTCGTCTGGGGCCTATATCAGTGTCCCTGGCATGGTTTTGTCATCTAACGCAATTACTGCTGCCAGCCTGATAATGAATTCTGGCACTGTAGCTTATGTTATTGCAAATATTCGTACCAATACACCAACCACCTTAAGTGTGGTTGTTGTTGCTAGTGCCGACCTTTTACCTCAAAGAAATGATCTATATGTAATTGCCCGTAGAGACGGTGCTGATGTTATTCTTGATGACGAATATCGTCTGAAAAATGGTCAAAGTTTTACTATTGGCGAAACGCCAGACGAAGTCTCTAACCCTTATTGGGAACAGTTAGAGTTAGTTAGTACTAGCACTTCAACAGTAGCTGTTCAAAGCAGTGACTACGTATTTCAAGGCGAAACTCTTACCTTTACCTTGATGGGTAAAGTTGTAACATTTGCTGGCGCTACTATTGACTTTACTGCCGGTACAATTACTGGTGCCACCAGTGCCGGTATGCTTGGTATTACTACTGCTATTCCCACAACCCTAGAATATGCTTGGTATATTTTCTCTTTAGCTACAGACACCACTCAGGCAGATGGATCTACCACAGTTGCAATTAATGTTAGTATCGGTTCCAGTAATGCTGTAAATACCAGCGCTATATATCCAACCATGCTCCCATCTATTCCAATTGGAGCTGTTCGGGTTAAGCGTCAGGGTGCGGTTGCTGTAATTGACTTGATACGTAAATTTGGTGGTCCAGGCAGTTCTACCGGTAGTGTTATTCTTAGTCTTTTTAACAACACCGGATCAACCGTAGTTGCCGGTACAGTTGTTGGTGGCAACATTTCCACAGCCGGATACCTTAGTCTGCCAAAAGCTGACGCAATAGCAAACTGCGGGTCCGTTTTGGGTGTTGTAGTGGCCGATATTGCCAATGGAGCCACTGGTCTAGTGCAAGTTGCTGGTGAAGCTACCGTGTCTAGCGGTAGCCTTACCCTTGGAGCTAGAGTTTATTTGTCTCCTACAGTTTTTGGCGGTGTGACTAGCACTGCCCCAACAACAACTGGCCAGGTTGTGTTTGTTGTTGGTTTTGCCACTGCCACAAATAAAGTTGTTCTTTTTCCTCACCTGGACACAATCAATCAGAATATCTATTATGAAGCTAAACTTGTTGTTTCTGGTGCTCCAGCCAATAGCAATCAAGTTACGGGTCCAATATCAAGCGGCTCATTAATTACTCTACCAAATGATTCAAGAAATGCTGGATCTGGCCGTACCTATATTGTTGGCAGTGGCGAACTTTTAGTTTTTCTTAACGGAGTTCAACAAGTTTTAGGTGTTGACTATTATGAAGTTGGCGCTCCATCTGCCCAAAGCAATCAAATACAAATCCAGCAAGATCTACTTATAACAGATGAAGTTGTTTTTAGAATTGATCTATCTGGAGAGGCTTATTTTAGTGGAGGTGGAGGTGGAAGCACCCTGCAGTCAGCTTATTTGGCTGGCAATACTATCAATATATCTACCGGTGTGCCAGTAACAATTACTGGTGCCAGTGGCAAACTGATGAGTATTCAGGGCGATCTTGAGGTTACTGGGGTAATTGATCCTACGGGTCTTCAATTAACACCCGTTTCAACTAATCCACTACCATCCAATAAAGCCGGTATTTACACAGACTTAACAACAAAAGACCTAATCTATACTAAAGGAGATGGGTCTGATCCGATTAACGTCATAACATCTTTAGCTTATTCGCCAGCTTCTGCAATGGTAAAGTCTGCTTTTACCAATCAATCTGGTTCTACTATTTCCGCTTTGTCTTGCGTATGTATCGATTCTTCTGGGTATATCAAAAAAACCAATCCAACAATCCAAGCTGATTCGGAAAAAGTGATTGGAATTACCCTGACAGCCATTAACAACAGTTCTAGTGGATATGTCCTTTTGGGTGGCCGACTAGAAAACGTTACTACCAGCGCTGCCCTAGGTGATCGATTGTGGGTAGCTATTGACGGATCTTTGACAAACACCGTACCTGAAATTGGGTCTGGTGGTTTTGTTGCTGGTAACTATGTAATAAGACTTGGATCTGTAGCGGCAAATAATACCAATCCCGTAAACAAAGATATTGTCCTGACTATTCAATTGGTTGGACAGCTATAAGGAGTATTTATGGAGCGCGTTAGAAAAGTTGACGTTAATTCTTTGAGGTCTGAAGACATTGATAGTTTGTCAACACAAATCAGCGACAAAGTCAATGAAATTTTAAGTGCGGTTAATAAAGCTACACTAGAAGCCAATAAGTTACTCAATATCTATGGTATGCACATCAACATTGAGGCAACCGTAGGTCAAATAGATCAAATCAATCTAACAGGTAAAGACTAAAACTTTACTTAACATAAAAGAATAAGAAGGTATCATGGTAGATGTGTCGTTAATTGGTCGCTTGGTTTTAGGGGTTCAGCGAAACGTAGACATTTCGCAAAACACCTTGATTGTAGGTAGTTTGAAAGTTGGTACTTCAACTCCAGTTGAATTAACCAAAACTATTGTTACAAATCTGATTGCTTTGCAAAACGGTTCAGATTTTGCAACTGGCACTAATTCTCACACACACGATGGCCGCTATTTTACCGAAACAGAACTCAGTTCAGTTACTGGTGTTACCGGTTCCGATCTGATTGGCGATGACAACACATATACAAACTTTACTCCTACTACCACTACCATTAAGGGAGCTTTGGCTGGTATCGATTCAGCTTTAAGTACAGGTAACGGTAAAGTTAAGGTAACGGCGGCTGATACAAATGCAGACTACCTTAACAACACAATTACTGCTGGTGCAGGATTGTCTAAGTCGGTTACTAATCCAGGTGGGGACGAAACTCTTGATCTTGCTGTTAATGTTGACAACTCTTCCATTGAAATCAATGCCGACACCCTAAGAGTCAAGGCTAGCGGGATTACCAGCGCAATGCTCGCTGGATCTATCGATGCAACTAAAATTGCTGATGGATCGGTTACGAGCACGGAATTCCAATTTATCAACTCTTTGACATCCAACGCTCAAGACCAGATTGATAGCAAGGTCGCTAAAGCTGGCGACACTATGTCTGGCAACCTTGCCATGGGTGGTAACAAGGTCACTGGCCTCGGCGCTCCTTCCGCTAACGGTGATGCTCTTCGTTTTGACCAACTAGGCGCTAACAACGGTATCGCTACCTTGGACGGCGGCGGAAAAATCCCTGTTAGCCAGTTGCCTAACTCGGTTATGGAATACCTGGGTACCTGGGCAGCATCCACCAACACACCTACACTAGCCAACGGAACAGGTAATGCCGGTGACGTTTATGTTGCAAGTGACGCAGGCACTGTTAACTTTGGTGCCGGTAACATCACCTTCGCTGCTGGTGACTGGGTTGTTTATAGTGGATCTGTGTGGCAAAAATCGGTTAACTCGAATGCTGTTGCTTCAGTTAACGGCCAAACTGGCATAGTAACAGTTAATGCTATCAACCAGTTGACCGGTGACGTAACTGCCTCTGCGGCTACCCAGTCCGAATCTAAAGCTACTACTGTTGCAGCTATCCAAGGAACAACGGTTTCAGGTACTACTGGTACCGGTAATGTGGTCTTTAGTGCTAGCCCAACCATTACAGGCACACTTAGCGCCGCTACTATTAGTGCCTCTGGCACTGTTACTGGTTCTAACCTGTCCGGCACCAACACTGGCGATCAAACCATTACATTGACCGGTAATGTTACAGGTTCTGGTACTGGCTCTTTTGCTACCACTATTGCAAGCGGTGTTGTTACTAATTCAATGTTGGCAAACGTTGCCACAGCTACCTTTAAGGGTCGCGCCACAGCCGGAACCGGATCTCCTGAAGACTTAACCGGAACTCAAGCAACTGCACTACTTAACCAGTTTACAACATCTCTTAAAGGTTTAGCTCCTGCTTCTGGCGGTGGAACTACTAACTTCCTTCGTGCTGATGGTACTTGGACTAACGTTTCTTCTTATACTACACTCCAAAATGCCTACGACAACGATGTGAACGGCGGCGGTGCAACGATCACCACTAACGCCACAGACGGCGCTGTCGTCATTGCTGGTACGGAATTCTTATCGGTTACAGCGCAAAAAGGTCTTCAGGTAAGCCCCTCTGCGAACACTGGTGATGCTGCTATCTATGTCGACAACACCAGGGACTCGGGAATTGGGCTCGACATTTACGGTTCAAGTGTTAGTAATTCAGACATTGGTCTCAAAGTCCTCCTGGAATCTACAACAGCGTCGCCGCTGAGCGTTAGTAACTATATTTCTTCATTTGTTGTAGGTTCTTCGATAAGTACACTCAATGGCGCTTCAGCAACCCATGGTGCATTACTTTTATACAACTCCAACTCTTCCGGGCCTGCCTTATCACTGTATGAAAGTACCTTCACTTTCCGTGTTAACCTCAAAGTTCCATCCGCACTTGCAGCCAACTACACCCTGACTCTTCCTTTGGATGACGGCAACCCAGGTCAGACACTTACTACAGACGGTTCTGGTGTCCTTTCTTGGGCATCTGGCTCTAATGTTAGCCAGTCAACTGTTGCAGGAGAAGCTTTAGCTGCTAATACCTCTTTCTTTGTGCGTTACGCCATAAGCGGTGAAACTGCTGGTAGAGCTTATAAAGCAGATCAAGACACAACTAGCTCAGACAAATTTTACGCTTATGGAGTAACAATGAACGCCTCAGCAGTGTCTGCTGCTGGAGCAATTCAAGTTTTAACTACTGGTACTCATACTCTTGGATCTTCTGACACAGCCTTTTCTGCCGGTGACATTGGTAAGCCAGTTTATTTGACATCGGCAGGTGCATTTAGTACTACAGCTCCTACGGCTGCCTTGGCTGCTGTGTACCGAGTTGGCGTGGTTGCTACTACCACCACAATGTGGGTCGGCAACATGCAAATTAACGGCGTCAACGCTTAATTTAATAGGGGTAACATATGGCTTCTGCTCTTAAATTAGTAAACGGTGTACCTAGAATGGTAGACCTTGCCTCTACTATTTATGATGCAACATATGTTACCCCTAGCACCATTACTGCAGGTACCCCTATTACTTTACCGAATGGTGGTACCTACACTGGGATTGACCTAGAAGTGTACTTTAACGGCGCAAAAATGACCGTTATTTATGACTATAACTATGTTGGGTCTGGAACTAGAACGCAGATTTCTATGACTTTTGACTTAGTCGCTGGTGCGGAACCAGATTTAATTAGATTCCGTAAAGAGGTTTAATTTATGGCTGTTCGCGTATCTGCTCGTCAAGTAAAAAATAACGCCATACTCACTAGAATTACGGCAGCTGCCAACAGTGGGTTGGATACAATACTAAGCTCCTTAAACAGCTTGGCTACACCTCCTTTTGTTATGACTCCCAGTAGCCCTGCTGACCAGGTGGTCAACATAGGTGCAACTACGGTAGTTAATGCAACCATAGGTGCTAGCTCTACTGTATCCCCTTTAAGTGGGGTTATCCCAACTTTTGCTGGCGGAACTGTCACTTTCCCAACCGCTTCAGGCGGTAACGCAGTTCCAAGCGTTGGATCTAACTTAGTAATTACAGTATCTTCCGGTAATTTTATTAAAGTTGGTATTGCTATCAATAGTGCCAGTAGTATTGTTTTAACGGCAGGCACACAAGGCGCATCTATTGCCGCAGCAGGTACACCAACCGTTCCAACTAGCACCATTCCTGTCGGTTTTGTGGTTTTACAAAATATCAGCGGAACCATTCAAACGGTTACCGGATCGTCCATTTACCAATACGTTGGTAGCGGCGGCGGATCTGGCGGTAGTGGATATATTACTTCACTGATTACCGGCAGCACCACAGCTGTGTCTGGTACCCAATACCTAACAAACATTACTTCTGCTAGTCAAACAATAACACTACCAGCTGGTGCCACCAATGCTCGTGTTATGGTTAGTGATGCTACCGGTAATTGGGGTAACTTTCCTGTTACGGTTACTTCAACTGGCGGAGAACTTATAAATGTCAATGGAGTAACCAATACAAGTTTAATACTTGACGTAAAGGGTACTTGGGTTGAGTTTATATGGTCTGGGTCTTACTGGGCAACAGATGATGCCTATTTTCCAACTGTTACCGTTTTGTCTGTAACTCAGTATATTGACTTAACTAATCAGGCATCTACTCCATCAGCTCCATCTAGTGGAGTTACTCGGGTATATACCAAAACTGATGGCAATGTTTACAAACAAACGTCTGGTGGAGTTGAATCGGCTATTGGCGGAGGAATGGCGCTGGCAGTAAGGACAGCCAGTTTTAGCGCTTTGTCCAATACTTCTTACTTGGTGTCAACATCAGGCGGAGCCGTAACAGTTACCTTACCGGTAGCATCACTTCCTGGAACCATTATTCGTTTCACCGATATGGCCCAAACCTGGGGCAATCCAAACAGTGTAACGTTAAATGGAGGGGCAAATAACATCTATTATGCCGGGTCACTTGACACCAGCTTGATCCTTAATTTGCCTGGCACATGGGTAGAAGTTTTGTGGGACTCTACCAACAGCCGATGGGCTACCAGAGACGCTTATTGGCCACTCAATAACCAATTGACCGGCAGTTTGACTATTCAAGGAGATCTTACTGTAACTGGATCTTTTAGTCAAGTGTATCCAATAAAAACAAGTGCATATACAGCTATTGCTGGCGACTTTTTAATGGCCAACACTACTAGTGCAGCTTTTTCAATTACCTTACCTGCCAGCCCTAGTGCAGGACAAAATGTCCGGGTTTTTGATGCTAAAGGTACTTGGGCAACCAACAACTTAACCGTTTTACGCAACGGGTCCAACATAAATGGACTTGCCACAGATTTAACTGGTAACGTAAACAATTCTCAACTTATATTAGTATATATTGATTCCACTACTGGCTGGAAAGTCTACACCTAAGGACAAATTATGCCAATTTCTTTAGCAGATTTAACAAGTTCTGCCGGTTTTATGCCAAGTGGAGCGGTTCTACCTTTTGCTGGAGCTACAGCTCCAGCTGGATGGCTTTTGTGTGATGGATCACCAGTAAGCCAAACTACATATTCTTCATTGTTTGCAGTAATCTCAACCACTTACGATACTCAAATGAATCCAACTACTAATGGAGCATATTCCGCTCCATTAGCTGGTAATTTTAGGGTGCCTGACTATAGAGCTTCCGTTCTTAGAGGTGTAGGTACTCCTTACGTAGGTTCGGCAGTTACTTTAGGTGGATGGCAAACGCACACTACTGCTAAAAATGGTATGACCGTTACTAATGCAGCAAGTGTTGTTACCGGCACCACAGATATAGGTCATACTCATGCTAGTTCTACTGTAACTGGTACAGCTGTTGCACAAGCATGAGCTCAAGGTACTTTTAGTAATCCTACTTACAACGTAGGTGCTAGGTTAGGGATAAATAATGCTGGTTATGTCGTAACAGGTTCAGCAGGACCGGGACAAGTAGGGATTGTAGATGGTACAGCTAGTGTACTAACTGCCGGAGGGTCTGTTTCAGGATCAAATACTGCATCTTCCGTTTCGGGTACAGCTACCGGTCAAACTTTAGGAGTTACCAACGTTGCATTAGCTAGCGGTACAACTACAGCCAACGTTACCCTTAACACTGGTGACTCTGAAACCAGGCCGCACAACAAGGGCGTCAACTTTATTATAAAGACTTAATATGAACAGTAAATACTTCAAAGACAGCGAACTCCAATGTCACGGTACAGCTTGCGGCAATTGCCAAAAGCTACCTACCCAACAACTGGTTGATAAACTTAACCAAATCCGTGAAGCTTACGGCAAACCTATTGGTCTTACAAATGCCTTTAGGTGCCCTATTCACAACGCAGCAGTAGGTGGAGCTAAGGCAAGTAAACATATGTTTGGATTTGCAGCTGACGTAGCTGATGGTAAAGGCGATTTTGCTAAGTGGATAGCATCAAGGTTGGACCATTTTGATGTCTGGATCGAAGAGCCGACTCAAACTATTGGCTGGTGTCATGTTCAGTGCGTACCTTATCCAGGATGGACTAAAGGTATGAGCAGAATTTTCAGAGCTAGGTGATTAGCGGCCAATATCTTTGTCTTGAGTGGTATGCTTATTGGCCACAGCCAAACGCTGGATCTGGTGTAAGAAGTTTTTACAAGTTTTATCATAGTCTTTTTGAGTGACCTCGAAACGTTGGTAATAAAATTCCACCATTTCGGGGTTTTTATTTACTACCGCACCGCTTAAGCCAACAAGATTTCGCCTAGCCTCTTCCAGCTTTTGAAAAGTATCTCCAATTTCAGCGGCCAAAGCCATTACATGTTTAACTTCCATTAGAACACCTCTAAAACCAAAGAGCTAACCTTGGCTTCAAACTCAGCTAAGGTTCCTTTGTTGTCGATCACGTAGTCAAAAACATAATCATCCATATCTCTTTCAGATGCGTCAGTTGATGGACAATCATCATATCGATTAATCCGAACAGATACAAAATCGCTGCCGTATTCTTTTTTCATAGATTCAGCTTCAGACTTATAGCGCACATCACTAATGTAAAAGTTCTTAAAGCTTTCCGACATTTGGTCAATCTTATTAATAGCTTGCATAACCCAGTAGTCTTTATGCACCGCTCTTTTGGAAGTTCCTTCCATGATCATTAAAGCTCTTGGAGTCCAATAAAGCTTTTCGCCATCAACAGAGTGATAAGCACAGCCATCGGTATAAAGCATAATGTCGTATTGACCAAGCTTATTGCCTGATGCAGTACACAGCTCTTTCATAAAAGCAGACACAATACCAAGCGAACCTTTGTCACCCACATAAGCAGGGTATTCCAGAAGAGGCTCTTCTTTAAGTTTCTGGTCGGTCAGGTGAGCATCCGACAAACCGTAAAACTTGGCTACATTGGCTTTTAATGCATCGGCGTAAGCCACCCGCATAAACCCATGTTGGCGTAAAAAGTCGCCAGCAGTATCCTTGCCTGATCTTCGCCACCCACTGAGCCCAAGAACCTTCATAGATCAATCCCCACGCTAACGCCAAAATCTTTTTTACTATTACCCCAGCCGCCTATATAAATAGCGCTAAACAAATTGTATTCCAGTTGAGCGCCATATATCGCTTTTTTGGTCAAATTATCAAAACCAAGACCATCTGACTCAAGACCAGCCTGAACACTAATATGCACTCTTTTAGGTGTGGTGACAACAACAGTTTTATTTTTGTTTTGTTCTTTTTCAATTTGAGCAAGCTTTTCTTTAACTCTCAGGTCAATTTCTTTAGAAATATCTAAAGTCTCTTTACTATCCGTTTCGCGTGTAATAACCGTACCGTCTTTTTGTTTAATTGTCTCTTTGGTTTTTGTAGACTTTTCAGCTTTGCTAGTTTCCTTAGCCTTAACTGATGTATCCATTTCGACCGTGACAACCTTTTCGACAATTTTTTCCTGCACAGTCGTAACAGTTTTACGATTACTATATCCAGCAAGATAACCACACCCCAAAGCAACAACGCAAGCACCCAATACATATTTATAATTTAACTCCATTTTTTGTCTCCAAATTTTAATTTAATAAGTTTTTGTTGAAAAGGTGTTAATGTAGAAAAAACCAAAGATACCCGATACTTAAGGTCAGCTTCAATAAGTCTTTCTTCAGGGTTACCAAATTCGCTATCATCATTCCATTTACCTTTTCCATCATCCCCTACCCCACCAAATGGGTAAAAGATCTCAGTAGAAGCCTCGATAGCTAAAAGTCTGTCCATAGATACGTTAGGAAAACTTTCTTTAACAAACTCCAATACCTCTTCATTTGAACTAAGACCTTCTCTATACTTGGCATTATTGATTCGATATAAAACCCTTTGGTCAGTAGGTGGTAGTCGAACCATTGGGGCATTGTTGTCGGTAAGCATCTTAAGGAGCATCCGGCCAATAGCCACAGCCCTAAAGGTAGTCGTATAGGGAGGGGTAAACTTGTCCACTGCATTAAGGTAGCCTTCGCAGGCATCCTGGACGATGTCCATGTAGTCCAGTTTGCAATTAGTGGACTTGTTCCAAAAGAGTCTGGCGCGGTTTAGAGCCAGAAAAACATCTTTCATCGACAAAATCTGCCTGATCTTAACTACTTCATCTTTAATTTCGTGTAATTTCTTGTACTTAGGCTTGTCTTTTGAATAAGGGAAGTTTTTACATACCCAGTTAATAAACTCATAATTGATTTTGTAGTTGCCAAGTACAGTATAAAGCTGGTTATTTTTAAAAAGTTTACTCATTTCAGCACTAAAAGTGCTTTGTCTTTCCCGAAAATACACTCTAGCGGCTAGAACGTTTCCTTTTGTATTAACTATATAGTCAACAAAAGCTGGGTATATGATGTTTTCCCATTTCTTGGTAGCAATTATTCTGCGAAACTCATCTTCTAGTACGAACAGATCAGTTAATAGCTTTTCCTGGTCCCTCGGATCAGCCTTAGCTATTCGTTTAGCTTCTTTATTACAAAAAGCTACGAAATCTTTGAAATGTTCACTCATTAATAAACCTTTACGGGAATCTCCGTGATGGACTCATAGATTTCTTTTCGATAGGCTGCATGACGTTCTAAGGTGGGGCTACCAGATACAATAAAATCAAACACTTTCAACACTTTAGGACCAACTGGACGTGTACCTCTACCAATACTTTGCTTAACTTTAATCTCACTCTTGCCGCCTTGAATGTAGAATATCACACCGGTAGGTTGAATGTCAACACCTGTTGACACAGCTGATGTGCCAATAAGTACTCTTGTTTGAAGTCGATTAAATTTTTCCACTATTGCTGCCAAGTCACACTTCCAGTATTCCTGTGGCACCGTATTTTTGGCATCACTGCTGATTGTGCCATGAGCAAACTCGAAAGGATTTGTCAAGTAATTTTTTAATAGGACGAATTGACTATACTCCTCTATGAGGATCAAGACCTGTAAGTCAGTTTGGGCATAGATCTTGCTTACCATGTCCGAAACCATTTTGTAGACGTGTGGGTTCTCGTACAAGTTGCGTCTAGTTTCTTCCTTAGGTTCGCTACTAGCACTAGATACCCCTGGAACGCGCAAAAAGGCCGCTTGAATCGATTTTAAGTAGCCTTGGCTGACTAAGTCTTGCATAAATGTCCGATAGACTGTAGGGCCTATTATGCCACCCAGGAGCAAGTCCTTACCATCAGACCTCATTTGAGTAGCTGATACAAAATATCGGTACGTAGCTTTGGCACCCACACCCTCAAGGCAGATAGATTGGAAAGTGGCGGCGGGACAAGAATGACTTTCGTCAAATATAATTTGTTCAGCATCAGACAACAAATCCCAAGCAGGATGGTCTTGGTCGATACGGGTAAGAGCCTGAGTGGTGGCTACGGTAAAGAGCTTAGTCTTGCTTTTTGATGTAGACGAGTACTTACCGACATACTGGGGACCAAAAGTTTGCAAAAGTTGTTTGTAGAGCTGGTCAGCTACTTCAGACAAAGGAGCCATGATCAAAGTTTTTACAGGTTGATTAATCAATAAATTTAATATAATCAGGCTCTTACCGCCGCCTGTCGGAATTTCAATACTGGCATGTTCATACTTAAGTAACGCATTTAATGCATCTTTTTGGTATGGACGCATATCAAATGGTTTGTGCTTAAGTGGGATGCGTTTGAAATCAGATTTTGTAAAAGAAGGTTTTGCCCAATTAAATTGCTTTTCTAGATCACAGACCAATCCCTTAAGTGTGTAGTAACCTTTGTCGTCCATATACAAAAGAGATTTAGTAAGTTGTTCCTTTAATTCCGTGATCTTAAGTGCGGTTTTTTGTGGATCTTGTCTCCATTTGTAACCATTTTTTTGGGTTTGCTTTATCAGGTAAGCTATTGATTCGTCTTTGTAAGACAAAAAAGTTTTAACCTTAGTAAGATTGGAATCATCTACAGGGAGATAAATGGTGGTTTGGTCTCGATATGTCATTTCAGTCATACATACCTCCTAAGGGTGACTACCACCTTATCCATTAACTGGGTTCTGGTCAAGTTCCAACTACGTGATAAACAGAATCTCAATTACTACGTAATCATAATTTATTAAGAAGAATTATCATTACGAAGTAAGGTAGTTGTTGTTTATCACCTATCTCGTATTGACATTTCAGATTTTTTGGTTCAATGTCGTTACAGGAATGTTTGTAAGGGCATTATACATGACGACCACTGAAGTGGAAATAGGGATTTCTGATTTATCTGAGCAAAATCTTGCTCCAGAATTTATTGAATGGAAAGAACGTATTGCATCTATTCCTGGTCCAACCCCTGAAAGGGTTTTAAGGAAACTTAAGGCTGAACAAAAGTTCTATTTAAAACAACTGGAATTTGATGAAATCATTACTAAATTTCCTAATACCAAATGTCTTTCGGATAAAGAAAGACGACTCCTTCATCTACTTGAATCAAGGTCAGAAGCTTTTTACGGAGATCTTCGCTGGTATAACAAAACAATTTGCGAAGTTACGGGTTATTCTACCGCCGCACTTAGTAGATACCTGGTTAAACTTACCAAACTGAAATATATCTCTGTGTTGTCAAAAAGTTACCATAACAAAGGTAAGGTTTATGACAACAGGGTAATCCGATGTAAACGTATTTGGGCTAAATACTTCTTTCGGATTACCAAGAATGTTTGGAAACATGACCACAAAGACATTCGTTTAGCTAAAAACCGAAAAGAACTCAAAGCAAACATAAAAGCTAATGGTCTTAAGCCTATACCCGACTTATACAAAAAAGAATATAGCATTTGGCACCATGAAGACTACTTGATGTCAAAAGGTTATCTAGACCGTGAACAGCGGAATTGGTGGATGAACTATTACGAAGAGGGTTTGGGTTATAGCGAGGACCCTGAAGTTACCTTGTATGTAACAAGAGTTGTTGGGAAAACATTCAATATGGGTTATGCTTTCTATATGAATGACAAGCGTTTTGGGGCTCCATCTACCTGGAAAGAAATACAACAAAGAAAACAAAGATCTAAGAAAAACACCGAGATAGGTAAGAAAATAGATGAACGACGAAGAAAACGAGATTCCAGTTCCGCCGCCACCTGAACCAGAAATGACGGTTGAGGAAACTTTGGACCAGCACAAAGAATTTCTTGACTTTATGAAACAGATAAGAGACGATCAAATAAAACCTTGGGAAAAGCCAAGTCAAGATGGCGGAGAAACAAATTGAGCATTTTCCATACAGCAAAACCCAAGTCAGCTTCCAAGCAGATCATTTCTAATCGGAAGGATTTGGCCAAAGTGGTGGTTGAGACTCTAAACAACATTGCTGAGATAGTTGGAGCTACTCTTGGACCGGGTGGTCGCCAGGTTTTGATTGAGAACCCTCAAATCAACTATGATCCAATTATTACCAAAGATGGCGTTACCGTTATTAAGCATCTTGGATACCACGATCCAGTTAAACAGCTTATCTTGGAGTCTTCTCGAGCTGGCGCTTTAAGGACTGCTATTGAGGCAGGTGATGGCACCACTAGTTGCACTATTTTGTCTGCTGCTATCTGCAAACTTACCCATGACGTGGTCCAGTCCAACCCTAAATTGTCTCCCCAACTGTTAGTTCGGTCCATGCAAAAGCTAGTGCCGGTCATCAAGCAGCTGGTAAAAGACAAATATACCATCCAGGTGGACTTAGAAGATTACGAAACCTTTCTTTTTCAGGTAGCCAAGTTGTCCGCTAATGCTGACGAAGATCTGGCCACTAAGATTGTCGAGTCTTTTGATTTGGTAGGTGAAGAGGGCAACTTGACTATTGTAGAGACTACTGGCCCCACTGAGATCAAAATTGAGCGCATCAATGGCTACACCATTGACCGTGGCTACGAAGAAACCTTAAAAAAGTTCTCCAGTGGGTTTATTAATGACAAAACCGGCACTATAATTGGACTAGAAAACCCGGTTGTTGTGTTGTATGATGGTGTAATTAATGATGTTATGTTGGTTTGGGACGCTTTGTCTAAATTGGCGGAACATTTTGAAACCGCCAAGACTCCCCATAAGAATGTGCTTTTAATTGCCCATGGGTTTTCGGATGTGTTCCTGGCCGACATGCACGCGAATTGGAACCACCCTAATACTCCCAAAATTTTACCCTTAATGACCCCTGAAAGTCCCATTCCGGGTTGGAAGACCCAATTCCTTCTTGATCTCCAGGCTTATACTGGAGCCCCGGTTTTTAATGTAATGGACAAGCCATTGTCTGGTATGGACATAAATGCTATAGTAAGGGATAACCTGGTAACCGCTGTGGAAATGAATCGATACCGCACAAGTATCATTTCCAAAGAAGATCCATTGCTTTTGGAGTACCGGGTAGATCAGCTTAAGGAACTTCTAAAGTCTCCTGAATCTCAATATGAGCAAAACGACCTAAATGTAAGGATTGGCAAACTTACTTCTGGTATTGCCAGGATGTATATCTGCGGTCCTAGTGTTGGTGAAACTAGGGAGCGCCGTGACCGGGCTGACGATGCCTGGATGGCTATCAGGGGCGCTATTAAGGATGGGGCTTGCCCTGGAGGGGGTTACGTCCTAGTTAAATTGGCTGACGATCTTACAAACATAGCTCTTGAGTCTACTAATTTTGCTGATTGCCATGCTGCTAGTGTGCTTGCAGCGGCTTTTATGCGACCTGTTCGTAAATTATTTGATAACTTTGGCCATACAACAGAGGAAGAGAATGAAATCATTGCTAAAATCAAAAGTGGTAATCAGCCTTACGACATTTATAAAGAAGCCTTTGTTAGTCCCTTATTACTTCTCGACTCATCTAGTGCGGTCACCCAAGCTATTGAAAATAGCATTAGCATTTCAAGCCTTCTTGGTACGCTTGGTGGGATAGTTTCCTTTAACCGTGACCATGAAGCTGATGAACAGGAAAGATCTTTTGCGCGTGGATTTAACAATGCAATAGGAGATGACAAATGAAAGTAACTTTAGAATTCGATGGTTTTGAAGACAAAGAGCAAATTGAAAGAACAATGGCGGTTAATGAAATCATATCCGCTGTCTGGGATGCTCTGCAAGAAATGAGATCTGTTGTTAAGTACGATGAAAAGAAATCTGAAGAATATATGGAAGGATATGAGGCAGCTAGAGATGTGATATATAAACATCTCAGCGCCAATGAAGTAAGCAAGTTCTTTTAAGATAACCCGGCACTAGCCGGGTTTTTAATTTTATGTTAAAGTTTTTTTAAGTTTTATCCGATAAGACGGCAAGAGGTAGATATGGCCTGGTTTACATATAATTGCGATATACATGGTATTCATCGACAGTCCCAACAAAAAAGGGAAAGGTTTATCATTTGCCCGGTATGTGGCGGTAAATGTTTCCCTGTTTTAAAGGCCGGTACCACTCAAAATGTTGAAATAAAAGACAATGGAGCTATGGTTAGGGCCGTAGAACGCCTTGAAAACATTGATCAAATTATGGAAGAGCGTAGTGAAAGTCACAAAAGAAGGATGAACAATGATAAAGCTGATTGAAATTGAGATAGAGGGATTTCGGTCTTTCCAGGATCGTCAGCTTATCTCTTTTGAACAAAGCGGTATCACTCTTATAGCAGGTGAACACACAAACGAAGACACCACTAGCGGTATCGGCAAAAGCTCCATCCCTGAGGCTATAGCCTTTGCTTTTGGTTTTTGTGATTTGCCAGCAACAGAACTTAAGGGATGGAATTCTAGCAGTATTTATGTGAGACTTAAGATACAAAAAGACAGTGATTTCATAGACATAGTTCGCTCTCCTAAACTGCATCTAATTCAAAATGGGGTAGCCATAGAAACTATGGCCAAAGATGCAGAACAGCGCTTGCAGGCTATCTTGGGAGTTAGCCCTGAGGTTATGCAGCTGCTTACCTATCGTCCCCAAAGAACCTCTAACAAGTTTATAGACCTCACCGATTCAGAACAAAAAGTTCTGCTTACGGGTCTTTTAGGTCTGGATCAATTTGAAAAGGCTGCCGACACTTTGTCTGGTCAGCTGTCTAGCGTTCAAATTGAATTGGCATCAAACTCAATGTTACTAAAACAGCTTAATTCTATTCCATCAATAGACATCACAGAAACCAAACATAAATTGACTCAGACTCAATCCCAGATTTTGGAATACAGGTCAAAAATTGGCGACAGTACGACCGGCATTGAAATCTCAAAGCTTAATCAGGAAATCAACCAATATGAAACTGAAATAGACAAGCTCAACACAATAACCAGAAAAGCTTCTCAGGCCTCTTATGAAAATAGTCAAATAAAACCAAAGGTTGAGATAATCTTTAAGGAATTGACTGAACTTAAAGGCCATAAATGTCCAACATGTAGCCAACACTGGGACCAGAACCAAGAAGCTATCAAACAAAGAGAGCTTCATTTGGCTCATATAAAGAACCTTTACCAGGCAAACCAGTCAGTGATCACCGCAGCGGAACCGTACAAAGATCCTGTCCATATAAACCAATTGAGACAAAATCAAAACTTATTGCGACAAAAAATTGCCGATTTGCAGTCTCCAGGACAACAAACTCAAGCAATGATCGGCAGCCTGAGTCAGCTGTCCACTCAACTGAAAAATCAAATAGACCAAGCTGAAATGTCTATACACAGAAAACAGCAAATAGAACAAGAAGACCAGGAACTTGCCTTGAAAGAGCATTTACTGTCTCATGGACTCCAGATACTTGGTCGCCAAGGGTTCTTGGGTGTAATTTTTGATGAAGTTTTGAGAGAGATCCAACTTAGAGCTAATCGCTTTATGGAAAATATTCCCAATATCAACACGTTAAGCTTAGAGTTTTCCAGTGAATCGGTTACTAAGAGCGGCAAAGTAAACAAAAAGATTAACACGGTTATCTGGAAGCAAAACCAGGCAATCAAAAAGAAGAGTTTATCTGGCGGACAACAGGCTGCGGTTGAACTGGCGGTTGATTTGGCACTAGCTGAAACTATTAGATCAAGGTCTGGAATCAATCTTGGGTGGCTAGTTCTAGATGAATCTATGGATGGACTTGACGCTTCCACAAAAGCTGCTATCATTGAAACGATGCGCAAGGAAAATAAAGGACTAGTGATCCTTATTGACCACGCTACAGAAATCAAGGAAATGTGCGACAATGTTATAAAGGTGCAATATGACGGACAAAAAAGCTGGATTGGATGAATTTACTCCTTGGGCTGAACGTCCTTTCATTTTTAATATTCCAGTACCTCATGATGCAAGATCTATAGTTGAAGCTATTATTAGTGATCCAGATCAAAAATTACAAGTTTATGTTATCGTTAATAATGTAAAACCGCCAAAGCTTTTTTTTAATCCATTGGATGTAATAGACAAAGATATGTCTAGAGTTTTTTTTGTTAAATCAGAGGCTGAGTCCTGGCGCAAAACTATGGCAGTTCTTAATAATTTATCTAGTCTTATAGTTTTAGCGGCTCCCTTTAATGAGGTTTATTCGGTACTTAAGAATGATTTAGTTTTAACTAGTAATAAAAATCATAGAATAGTGTTGTCGATAGAATATAAAAAAGATATACTTGACGTTGAAACATGGACAAAAAACACTTTTGTTCAATTAAATTAGGAGGTTGGTATGGGTAGAGGTAAAGGTAAGAAAACTAAGTCGCTTGAGGATAAAATCAGAGACCTAGATGAACATTTTTTAGATGAAGTTGTTGGTTTAAATCCAGAACAACTCAAAGACAAGTTAGCTAGCCTTATGGGTCACCAGGAAGAAATCGAAGAGGCTCGGGCCGATGACGAAGACCTGAAATCTTTGGAAGAGCAAGTTAAGACGGCCAAGCTTACTTACACAGAGCCACTTAAAGCTATTAAGCTGAAAAAGACTATGCTGGTTCGTATCCTCAAGGACCAAGGAAAACTGTGAAACTCCTTGGCTTGGATTTGTCATATAAAACTGGATGGGCCTTATTTGAAGGCTCATCCTTGGTAGATTATGGTCTTTTAGTGGCCCCAGAACCACCTGGCACCCATCCACTATACGATTATAATCAGATGGATAGGGCCAACGCTGTTGGTGACTATATGTACACCTTGGTTATGACTCTCCAGCCTGACTTTATTATCATAGAGCAGACTAACAAGGGTAAACAGCGTACCACCCAAAGAGGACTTGAGTGGATACATTATTCAGTTTTGTCTAAACTTCGCATGCACTATCAAAACAAGATAGTTTACGTTGACACCAGCGAATGGCGAAACAAACTCCACATTCGTTTAGATAAAGATCAACGTAAGCACAATAAATCAGTTAAACAAAAGGTTGCTAGAGGTAAAATAACCCCAAAGCATCTTGCTGTAGCTATGATAAATGAAGAGTTTGACTTATCTCTTAAATTGAAAGACAATGACATTGCAGATGCGATCTGTCTAGCTTGGTATGCTTCAAAGATATGGTTACCAGGCAGATTTAAAATTTCTCAGTTAGATGACATTATGAAGGATCTTTTATGACTATCAGATCTGAAGCTTTTTTAAGAGTGGAACAAGCAAAGCTATATCAGGTTTTGCTTAGCCAAGATCTTTTTGAGCAAGGGGCTTCAGATGATGAAGTTGTTGAACTTGTTACTGAGGAAATCAGAGCTTTTGCTGAAGCTAGATTGGAAAGCTTATTAGGCATGAGAAGCCCAAGCGAAGCTTTGGTTATTAGACGTGAGTCAGCTGAGCTTCCTTGGACCGAAGAACAAATAGAAGCTTTAACAGCTTTAGCAGACAAGGTTTTATTAACTGGAGCAGGTCAACAACAAATGATGAAGCCTAAGTCCCCCTCTAAACCTCTTATAAAGAAAAATGTCAAACAAACAGAAAAGCCTATACAAGATGAACAACACGAAGTAGAAATAGAAGTTAAACCTGTTGGTCAAGGTTTTGTTAGTAACCCAGAAAGAAAAAAATTTCCAAGTCAATCGATGATGAATGAGATGAATGCACAAGAAGCTGGCAATAATCTTAGCAAATCTCAAGGGTTAGGTGGAGCTGGAAGTCTTTTATTGCAGCAGTTAACTAAATAATCAATTAAATTAGGAGGTTGAATATGTCTAGTTTAGATCGCCTTAATGAAATGGAAAAGAAAATCAATGAGATTGGTCAACTTTTCTATATGATAAAAGACCGTATAGTTGCACTAGATTACGCTGTTGTTTCTCAGGCTGAAGCTATGGCTGCAATGTCTGAAACTTTAAGGGAATCTATCCCTAATTTTAATAGTAGCGTTATGGCGAAAGTCAGGGCCGCTGGCGATGCCAAAGATGCCGACCGAGTAGCCTCTATGCTTGAAGCTAAAATGATTGGTCCTGCTGATACCATTACCGATACTAGTCTAGTGGTTCTAAAATATACTAAATCTGGTGAAACTCTTATGAGCAATTTTTTGTTATATATGAGTAATCCAGATTCTGACGCAGAAATCGTCTCTTTGATTAAAGGTCAAGCAGTTGGCCAAAACATCGATATATCAGCAGACACAGAAATTGAAATTCTAGCTGTATATGAACCTCTGAAGCCAGTATAAGGGAGCGGGGCATGAAACTCAAAATAGATTGGCGCAAGCTACGTATTTTATTTATTTCAGATGTCCATTTACCTTATGGACATCCAGATTTCATGTCCTTTATGAAAGCCCTAAAGAAAAAGTACCAGTTTGATCTCATTATATCTATGGGAGATCTAGGAGATTTTCATAACGTTTCTTTCCATGATTCCGATCCAGATCTATATGGTGCTGGACATGAACTCCAGCAATTGCAGATCCAAGCCGCTGAACTGGAAAAACTATTCCCTAAGATGATCATTATTGGCTCTAACCATGGTGATTTACCACTTAGAAAGATTTTAGCTGGTGGACTACCTAGAGCTTTTTTGCGTCCCTACAATGACCTTTACGGCGTTGGCAAGGGATGGTCTTTTGTAGACGACTTAATGCTTGTAGGCCCAAAAGGCGAAAAGATCTACGTGTGTCATGGTATCTGCAAAAATGGCATCACTCTGGTAAAACAACGTGGAGTATCTTGCGTACAAGGCCACTTTCACACAGAGTTTAAGATTGATTATATTAGTAACCCAGACGATCTTTTGTGGTCAATGCAGGTTGGTTGCCTGATTAACCCTAAAGCTTTGGCTTTTGCTTACGACAAGCTTAACCTACAAAGACCTATTATAGGTACCGGAGGTATTGTTAACGGTGCTCCAAAACTGTTCCCAATGATGTTAAATGAAAAAGGTTCTTGGACGGGGTTAGTACCCTGATTAGGGGTTTTCATGGCCAAAACTCATCGAGCTGCGGAAAAAAGTGACAAAAACGACCTAGAATATTATAGGGGACTGGTTAGACAGCTTCAAAAGAAAGTATCAAGTTTAGAAAAAGAAAACTCCAGGCTCAGTAAGCTTATCAGACAAGACGAAGAAAGATTGCTGTATGCCATATATGATGAACCGGACAAACCTAAGAAAATTAAAAAAGAAAAGAAATGGTATTGTCCAAAATGTGAAGAGTCGGAACACACTGAAATGGTCTTGCCACAGGGAAACATTCTTAAAGTGTATAAAATTTGCAAAAACTGTGGCCACAAGGATAAACCTAAGTGCCGTGAATATTTGGACGCCTCAGGGCAACAAACATCAGATTAAAATAGAAATACAAATTGCCGAAAAACAGTACGAACTCAATCGTACTGAAAACGACAAGGCACACTCTTTACTCCGTTTTTATACCTACCAAACAAAAATTAGAGAGATAGAAGAGGCTTTTGAAACTATTCGTAAGCCTGGCATAACTGTTAGCATGAATGAATACCAAGAAATGAAGGCTGATTTGTTCTTTTATAAAGAAAAGAAGGCTGACATGCAAATGTATGTTGACATGCTGACTACTGTTATCTTAGACTTGTATAAGAATATCGAAGAGCTAGAAAAATCCAGAGAAAAAGCAAAAACCGTCATTATAGAGTTTTCAAATGAGTTACGAAAAGCTTCAAAACGACCATGATTTCATTTATGCCGAAGAGTATGGTAACAGCATTCGTAGGGCTCTAAAGGCTAACGAAAATGGCGTAAGTGATACAAAAATCATGCACTATCTGAAATTGAACAAAGAAGACATGGAAAAGGCACTAGAAAACATCAAAGATATGTTTGGTGACCTACTTTAAGTCTATTTCGGTTATAGTTAACGGGCAAGCTTCGGCTTGCCTTTTTTCGTTTTGGTGGTATATTGTCCGTGGAGGTAACTATGACTCAATTTAGGCAACTCGTCAACAATCACCAGCATTCAGACTCATCGCTGGACGGTGCGGCTAGTGTAGACAGCCTCATTAAAAGAACTAAAGAACTCGATTGCCCTTACCTTGCCCTTACTGATCATGGCAACATGAACAGCCTTATGCACCTTTATTCAGCTTCTAAGAAGGCAGGTATCAAGCCTATCCTTGGGATAGAGCTGTATATGCAGCCACCGTTTATAGATGAAATCACCCAAGAATACATACAGGCATCAGGAGATACCCCTAAAATACGCAAAAAGTTGCGTGAAATGTATGTGCATTTGACCGTTCACTTCAAAGATGAATGGGCTTTTGAATACTTTTCCAACTTAACTCCCAAAATGGAACAAAGGGCTGTGGTGTTGTGGGGAGAAACCAAGCCTATTGCCACCCTAGAAGAGGTAGCTGGAGCTGCTGGTCACATTACGGTGTGCTCTAGCTGTCTTGTGGGGGTAGTCCAGAAGTACCTACTGGTAGACAGGGTAACTGGCAAAGTTTACCCAGAAAGAGCTACCAAGTCATATTATTTATTAAGAGACTTAGTAGGTAAAGACGACTTTTTTGTTGAAGTATTCCCCCATGAAATCGTTAAAGATTGGGTGAAACCTACTTACGACAAAGCCACTAAGCAAAAGCTTACTGAAGGCTATTTCAAGCCAAACGAATGTACACCTTGGTTCCCGGACGGTGACTTACAAAAAAAGGCCAATCAGTTTGTGCTTGACCTAGCTAAGCAAAACGGCGACAAAGTTTTGATTAGCCTGGATAGCCATTTTGCTTACCCAGAACAGCAACTGGTCCAAGAGTCTAAACTTGGTAATGGCCTAGAGCAATGGAAGTTTTCTAACTCATATCATATACTTACAACACAAGAAGCAGCTAAATGCCTAAAGCACACCTTAGATGTATCTGACAGAGATATCGAAGAGTGGGTAGACAACAGCTATTATTGGGCTAGCAAGTTTGACAGCTTCAAGCTTAAGACCAACAAAGACCGGTGGGTTTTACCTCCATTGGACCCAGACTGGATGAAAAAGCTCAAGCTGGCTATCGACCGTCACGGCAGAATGAAATGGGACAATCCTATATATGTAGCTAGACTAAAGGAAGAAATCGATCTATTTACCAATAACGGTAAACTGAACCTAATGCCTTATTTCTTTACGGTAGAGGATATAGCCAACTTTTGCCGAGAAGCTGGCATTTTGATGACCACTAGGGGCTCTGCTGGCGGCAGCTTGATGCTTTACGTCCTTGGTGTGTCTGCTACTGACCCGATACTTTATGGGCTGTCCCTGCCACGTTTCCTTACTCTGGGCCGTATCAATGAAAATGTCTTGCCGGATGTTGACATGGACTTTGGCAGGAAAGATGAAGTTTTGGACTATCTTAGGAAAAAATATGGGGACAATTTTGCTCCAATCAGTATCGATGTGATGCTTAAGATCAAGTCTTCTATAAAGGATGCCGAAAGGTCTCTTTTAGGTGAAGTCAGAAAATCTACCGAAGATATGTGTAAAAAGCTGCCCACTTCCCCTCAAGGATCAAATGAATATGAATTTGTCTTTGGCGGCAAAAAGGGTGTAGGTATTATCAATGAATATGAAGAATTAAAATCTTACTCTGAAAACCTAGCCAACAAGAACATTTGGGATACAGTGGTCCAGATGCTTGGAGTCCAAAGGCAAAAGTCCCAGCATCCTTGTGGTGTGGTGATAGCTGACAAGCCAATACAGGAATACGTTCCTTTGATCCGGGTCGGTAAAGGTGAAAGTCTTGTCACTGGATTTAACCCAAAATGGGTTGAAGAAAGAGGTTTGCTTAAGTTTGACTTTCTTGGTGTAAAAACCTTGTACGATATCGAAGAATGTCTTAACCTTATCAAAAAAAGGCACAACAAAACCTATAATCCTTGGGACTTACCTTATAACCCAAAGGTGTTTGAGGAGTTTGGCAGAGGAAATACGGTAAGCGTGTTCCAGTTTGACTCTGCTACGGTCGTGCCTTTGCTCAAAAAGACCAAGCCGATGTCGATACCAGAGTTAAGTAACATCACGGCTCTTGGTCGTCCAGGTACCTTGGACGCCTTGGATGATGACGGCAGAACTCTAGCTGAGGTTTATTGTGCTCGAGCCCAAGGGGAAAGAGTCCGGTATATCCACCCAGACATGGAACAGATTACAGGTAACTCTTTTGGTATTGCTCTGTATCAGGAGCAAACTCTTTCAGCTTTTAAGCTTTTGGTTGGATACAGTGACGGAGAAACCGAAAAAGCCCGAAGAGCTATTGGTAAAAAAGACCCTGTTTTGATGGTTGAATGTCTTAAAGATTTGCACAACGGCTGTAAGAAAAGGGGCTGGTCTGACCACCAGGTAGATCTACTAGTCCAGCAGATCAAAGCTAGCTCAAACTATAGCTTTAACAAGTCCCATTCTACCTCTTATGCCCAGGTAGCCTATGCTTGCATGTGGCTCAAGTGCCATTTCCCTATTGAATGGTGGGCTAGTGTACTGTCCCATAGTACCAAGGACGATATTATCAGTAAATTCTGGAAAGATGTCAAAAAATACGTGACATTACCAGACATTAACCTGAGCGAAGAGGATTTTGTAATCAAGGACAACAAGCTTATAGCTCCACTGGGAATGATCATTGGAGTTGGACCTGCGGCCTACCATCAACTGGTAGCCAATAAGCCATATAAAGACTTTAGACATTTTATTGAATGCCATTTTAAGGAAAAAATTAAAGGCCAAAAAGCTGAAAAGTCAGCAGTACATTCCGGTATTGCTCATAAGTTGATTGTATCTGGCGTTTTGGACAGTTTGATGCCAGAGTCAGACATGGAAATTGAACACAAAATCAAGCTTTTTGAAAAAACAAAAGCTGAAGTAAAGAAAGAAAAACGAAAGCCAGAAGACAGCTCTTATTCAGAATATAGACCACTTGGCAAATATTTGGCCAAAAAGGCAGTTATCCATACTTACTTTGAAGACCTTAGAACTTTAATATTGCCGCCTAGAGGTGGTAAACATCTATCCAATGACCTATGGGTGTGGACCAAAGAGTATGAAAGTGATGGTCATAAATATAAAAAAACCATGACTTTTGTTGACGGACCTCAAATAGAAAAGCTTATGTCTAATGCCCACAAATACAAAGACGCCGAAGAAAAGATATGGGCCCTGGCCTATATCACAGAAGAAACTTATAAAAAGTACCAAAATAACACCAAGCAGTTCACAAGGCTGGTAGCCGACATCAATGGATCTCTTATGGAGTTGATCTACTGGCCGCCATGGGGAGAAAACGTGGCTCCAACCGGCTTTAAGAAAATGGTAGTTGTAGTTGAATTTACTTTACGCAAAGGGAAGCTTAATGTATCTTCGGTAGAGCATACTTACCGACCGGAAGATGCGGAAAAACCAGATGTACAGTGAGGTGTAATATGTCTAGCACTAGAGAATTATTGAAGAAAATCAAAGAAACCAGGGAATTGTCACAGCAAGAACTGCTGTCTTTCCCTTTGTCTATTAGAGCTGGCATGGAGGGTCAAATCAGAAGTGCCCAGAACCTTTTGCCAGTCCTTGAAAAAGAATACACAGATGAAATCGCCAAAAACGTGTTTGCTATTCCATTGATTGGCGAAAACGCGCAAGAGTTTGCTGAATTGGCGTCTAATGAATTTGGGGTATTTAGTATCAACTACTATTCCCTACCTGATGCAACAGCCAAAAACGTGATTGATCGTCGTATTGGTGATGTGTATTCACCTTCAGCATACAACGCTTCTATTGACGATATTTATGCTATTAGGCGGTTATATGGCATTCAGCGCCTGCCTTATATGCTTCAACTTAGTGCTGATTGGTATGGCCATCCTCTAAAAGAGGCTATGAGGGAACAATTTACTAAGGCTTATGGTAATGAACTTTATACCATTGCTATTAGAAACGAAGCTAGCCGCTATGCTCTTAGCGTTGAATTTGATGGCAACCGTCTGCCTGTTATTATCTATAATTTTGACAGTGATCTAGGTCTAAATGAAAATCTTTTTCCTAACCCAAGACCAATTAATATTGGTAAAAAGAAGATCACAAAAGAGTTTGTATCAGAAACGTTGACAAAGATCAAAAACAAGGCTACAACAGAAAGCAACATTGAGGAGTGATTTATGGAACAGATGAAAGTTGGTGTATCTAGTTTTGATAGCGGTAGTTTTGTTAAGTCTGAATACTTTAAGATTGAAGCAGGCAAAGATAACGTTTATCGTATTTTGCCCCCTTTGTTTAGCTATGCTAGTACCGGCAAATGGAACCAATACTACGCCACTCATACCATCTGGATCGACAAAAGACCATACCATTTCCAATGTATGCTCAAAAAAGATCGTGACAAAAATATTTTGCAAGAATGTCCATTTTGCACAGCAGAAACGGTAGCAAAAGCTAAGCTTGAATCTGTTAAAGGTTCTTTATCTAAAGAGCAGTTGATGGCCTTTGAAGAGGCTCAAATTAAGCCTTTCCAGGCCAACAAAAAGGTTTACATGAACGCAGTAAACCAAGGTAACGTTCCTGGATTGTTACCTGTCGGCTTTAAGCTTTTTGAATCTATTAGAAGCCTTTTGACTGAATTTTATAACAAAAACGGCGTAGACGCCACCGGAACAAATGGTCTGTTCCTTAACTTCAAGAAAACGCAGGCGTTTAAGGGTGACCGCAATACCTCTTATTCTGTGGAGTTCTACCAGGCTGTAACCCAGAACCCAGATGGAACGTTTACTGCACGTTACGTTAACCATACCCTTACACCAGAACTTTTGAGCAAGGTTGCGGCTGGCGGCGGTAAGGACTTAGCTACCTTGTACAGCGACATTACCTTTAATGAAGCTCAGGCTTTGGTTTCTGGTATCAAGGCCAACAATCCTTCTGATTTGAAGCTTTTATGTGACAAGATCTTTTCCCGGTCAACTAAGGTTACATCTACCGTTGAAACAACAGTTGGTGGAACAAACGTTATTGCTGTTAGTCCTATCGTCGTAACATCTAACGATGTAGTAGTTAAGCCAGCCTATACGGCACCAGCTCCAGCCGAAACTCCTCCTTGGGTATCAAGTCCTTCTATTGCTCCAGTGGCAGCACAGCCAACGGCAAGCTCTATGTCTGACGATTTCTTTACTAAGTTGATGGAAGGATAAGTAATGGATATTACACAGGAAGTCATTGAAGCCCCAAGAGGTACGCCAAATCAACCAAGGTTGCGTCTAGATATGACAAAGGTTGACCAGGCAGAGTCAAGACTTCAGGAAGTTAAGATGCTGAACATCGGTGTCGTAGCTGACCTTAAATCTGTGTTTGCTGCTGGAATGGCCGATCTTGGTCGGTACCTTTCTCTAGTACGATATGAGCACCTGCAAGCCAAGCAACAACTTGAGTTTGCTAAAGCTGAAGCTTTATTGGATAAATACCCGGTCTACTTTAGGGATATTCTTAAAGAAACTGGCATGAAAGACAATGCTGATATACGAGAGTCTTATATCGCTAGAGATCCAGACTATAGGCATTGGCAAACCATAGCTAATCACTTAGATGCTCTTACATCTTTCTTGGAAGCTAAGAACAAAACACTTGAACGGGCATACTGGGACTGCAGGTCTAACCTGGAAGACCTTATGAAGGTCAACAACAACCGCAGTCACAACAGCGGCAATGTTGAAGAAAATGTCTTTAAGGATGAGTTTTATGTAAAACCATCAGTCACGGTTATTGGAACAATAGCCGTAGGTACAAGCAAATTTTAAGGAGTTTTTATGGCAGAAGTTGATACTAGTAAGGTTTTCAACAAGTTACGTAAACTTATGGGAACAGTTGACAGAACTTACGATCCCTTTACAAATGTTCTTAGGACAAACTCCCCCAGCATTAACATTGCTTTGGCAAACAAAGGTTACGGACTTCCTTTGGGTTATTCAATGATCTTGTGGGGACCTCCAAAGTCCGGTAAATCAATTTTGTGCAATACATTTATTGGTGAATGCCACAAAGCTGACATGGAAGCTTATACAGTTACCTTTAATACGGAATTACGCGGCGAACTTCAGCAAAGCGATGATGCTAGTGTAATGTTTGGGATTGATCCAGAGCGTCATATCACTTTTGACGTAAATGAGCCTGAATTGATTTTTGACCGTATTGAAAAAGAACTGTGGCCAGCAGTTGACCAAGGTTTGAAACTGAAAATGATTATCATTGATTCAGTTACCAATATTGTTGGTCGTAAATTGGCAAACGCAGACACTGTTAACCAGCACCTTATTGGTGACCTTGCAGCCACTTTGCAAGACGGTCTTAAGCGTATCCAGGCAGGTTGTCGCCGCCGCCGTATCTCTTTGTTCCTTACTACTCATGCCAGAGCCGAGCTGGACATGGGAGAACAGAAACGCGGTAAAACAGAAAAAATGGCAGGTGCGTTTGCTCTTAAACACTTTGCTGAATACTTTTGTAAGGTTCAGCGGGTTGTAGGTAAAGCAGGTTCAAACACCCTGCTTGAAGAGTCCCTTAGTAACCCAGAACTACAGGACTTTTTGGATCATGGCACTAAAACAGGCCACCGTATCCGATTCACTGTTGATGGTAACTCTATGGGTCCAGATGGTCGGGTAGCTGAGTTTACCTTAGATTACCAAAAAGGTATCATTAACCAGTATGAAGAGATCTTTATCCTTGGAACTAACTTTGGAGTTATTGAAAAGCCAAACCAGAGTTGGTACCAGTTTGGTGACCAAAAATGGCATGGATCTAAGAATTGCCTTATAGCAATCAGAGACAACCAGCAACTACAAAATCAGATTTTGGACAAGATCTATGAAAAAGACGCAAAAAGCCTCGGATTTATCTGAGGAGTTCATACGATCCCTCCTTTCTACTTACGGGGAGCTTGCTGGTGAAAACCGGCGCTCCCTCCTTACCAGATGCCCTTTGTGCGGCAGATCAGACAAATTCTTTGTCCTTAAAGCTAATGGATCTTCTGTGTGTTTCCACGGAAGCTGTACCTATGGTCGCAGATGGATGCCAGATTGGATAGCCTTGACAGCAAACATTCCACTGGCTGAAGCTCGGTCTGTGGTATATGGCAATAAAGAGGTATCACTAGATAACCCTCTGATTTTGCACTTTATAGATGAAGATGACACTACCGTTGCCCCAGAAAACTACATAGAATCAATAGAATGGCCTGAAGCTGGACTGTTCAGCCTGGATCATCCAATAGCTGAAGATGCAGTTTTATATTTAGCGTCCAGAAACGTTTCTTTGGATTTGGCCATAAATCACGGTTTTATGTTCAATATGATTACTCGCAGGCTTATTATGCCAATCTTTATAGATGAAGTTTGTTATGGCTGGCAAGGAAGAGCTATTGACAAAGTAGACCAAAAAGACCGAATGAGAAATAATATAGGGTTTCGTAGAGACTCATTGGTGATGTTTTACGACACTATCAAAGATTCCCCCTTTTTTGTTGTTGCTGAGGGGCCATTTGATGCTTTAAAGTTTAATAAATGTCATCATTACGTGGCAACAATGGGCAAAACCTTATCAGAAAAGCAAATAAAGCTTTTAATAGACACCAGTGCATCGTCAGTTTTCTTGGGACTAGATGATGATGCCTATCAAGAAACAGATTCTTTAGCTCGAAGCTTGTATTCTGCTGGGAAAAAAGTGTATCTTATGGAGGTACCGGAGTCGGCAAAGAACAGATGTCACGGTATGTCAAAAAAGGCCGATTTTGGAGAGTGCACCGAAGATGAATGTGTTGTTGCTATGAAAGAAGCTAAGCTGTATAGCGGTATGGAACTAATTTTTCATCTCAAAGGATAGTATGACTAGCGAACTTTCAGTACCGATAACTATGGACAAATTTGATAATAGCTTTCAAGAAGCTATGATTGGTCATATGCTTCAAGCTGGATGGTTTGCTTCAAAGTCGATATCTTTGTTAAAGCCCGGTTACTTTACTGATGCCAATTTGTCTGTTTTATTTGCCTGTGTTCAAAAATATCACACTGAGTTTAAGATTTCTCCTACACCTGAAGAGTTAAAGGGTTATGTATATAGCACTCATTTTACTACCTATACAACACTTCATACAAAAATAGATCACTGTATTGCCAGTTCTAATAATCAAAGTAGAGACTATGTTAGTAAAAGCGCAACTGGCTGGCTTAAGATGGTTATGTTTAGGAATTATCTGGCCGAAGCTGCTCACATGTACAACACAAAGAAAAGCTTGGATACCATAGACTGGGTAGATAGGGCCATAGCTAAAGTTAAAGAGTGTTCATTTTTACACAATGAAAGTTTCGACTTTTCTAATCCAGAAAAGTTTTACGAAGGTTTCAATACGGAAATGAGTGACTGTTTAACTCTTGGTCATCCAGATTTAGATGAACTTTTACTTCCTGGATCTAAAATCAATGCCGTATTGCCTACCAATAAGTTTGTAGCTAGACATCAAAAACACTATAGCAAAGGGTCTCTTGCTAGAGGTGACACCACAATGATAATTGCCCCATCCAACGGTGGTAAAACTACGGCTGTTATTAGTATATTGGTTGCCAATATGATTTCTGGTAAAAAGTGTTTATTGGTTACTCATGAACAAAACGCTAGAGATATTGCAGACAAGATCTATCAGTGTTATTTTCAAATGACAAGACAACAACTGATGGACCCAGAAATGCTAAAAGCAGAAAGAGCTAATGCTTACGCTAAGTTCATTAATGATCACTTAACTTATGTTCCATGGGTTAAGGCTGGATCTATGTTTGTTGAAGATGTTATCGATATGATTAAAGAAAAGAATGCCTTTATGAGGGGCAATAGTTCAAATAATAAAGGGTATGATCTAGTTATAGATGACTATCCCGGTAAATTGTCTAGCCGTAATACTGGAAAAGATCTGGCAGATCATGCGGTTAAGACCTTCATTTATGACCAGTTTGTTACTATGGCTATTGAGGAACAGTTCCACGTCATAACCCCTCTGCAGGCCAACCGTGGAGGTTTCCAAAAGGCCAAGAATCTTAAAGAGGGTTCTTCCATGATCGACCAGGCTGACGTAGCTGATGCCTATAATATCGTACAAAGAGCCTCTAATATCATAACCTTAAATGCCAGCGGTAAAGATAAAAACGCTCAAATAGTTCGTTTTTTAATAGCAAAATCAAGATCTTCCGCTACAGCTAAGGTTTTTGTATCTAAAACCAATTATGCA
>Ga0315293_10000403_pt1 | contig 39730 bp, 29 predicted proteins | sample YL17G13_20_MG_FD_203071 | JGI IMG/M metagenome (GOLD analysis project Ga0315293, IMG submission 203071) | Sediment microbial communities from Yellowstone Lake, YNP, Wyoming, USA - YL17G13_20 | ecosystem: Environmental > Aquatic > Freshwater > Lake > Sediment | place: USA: Wyoming | collected... | reverse complement strand
AAGTTTTGATTAATTCGTCGATCTCCCCATCCATCACCCGATCGACTTGATGAATCACCTTATTGGTGCGGTGATCTTTAACCATTTTATAAGGGTGCATAATATAAGAACGAATCTGGCTCCCCCAGGCAATCTCCTTTTTTGTATTGTGAAGGTCCCGGAGCTTGTCCTCCTTTTCCTTCAATTCCTTTTCATAAAGGCGTGCCCTCAATATCTTCAAGGCGGTCGCTTTATTTTTATGCTGGGATCGCTCGTTTTGACATTGAACGACAATGCCTGTGGGAAGGTGAGTGATTCGTACCGCCGAATCGGTTTTGTTCACGTGTTGCCCTCCCGCTCCGCTCGAGCGAAAGGTATCAACTCTTAAATCTTTTTCATCGATCTCGACAATAATATCATCAGGGATCTCGGGAATGACAAAAACCGAGGCAAAGGAGGTATGCCTTCTTGCTCCCGCATCGAAAGGTGATATCCGAACCAATCGGTGGATTCCACTCTCTGCCTTCAAATATCCATAGGCATAACGGCCATTGGCTATAAAAGTAACGTTTTTTAAACCGGCTTCTTCACCTGGGAGGATATCAATAATTTTTGTATCAAATTTCTTTTTCTCTGCCCACCTCAGATACATCCTCAGAAGCATTTCCACCCAATCTTGAGCTTCTGTTCCACCAGCCCCGGCATTGATGCTGACGATTGCATTACTCGGATCGTGTTCTCCTCCCAGCATTCTCCTAAATTCTATCTGCTCAATGGCTTCTTCGCTTCTTCGCACCCTCTCAAACAACTCTTGGGCTTCCTGCTCATCCTCCTGCTCTTCAACCAATTGGAGGAGGATTTCCATCTCCTCCAACGCTTTCTTTTCTTCTTCCCAAGGCGATAGACTTTCTAAAAGAGAGGTACGTTCCTTTAAAATCTTCTGTGCAGCCTCACCCCCTTCCCAAAAATCAGGTTTTGCCATCATTTTTCCAATCTCGCCCAGCCTTTTTCCTTTCCCTTCGACGTCAAAGAGGACCTCGTAGGGACTCCAACCGGTCCCTTAATTCTTTCAATCTGTCTCGCAATTCAATCATCATATAATAAACCTTTCTTTTTAAGGATTTGTAGTTATACTAACATAAATCAAGAAAAAGATAAATCTCTTAAAATAACTTATTGAAATAAAATGTTTTTTAAACTATCCGCTTAACCTCTTTTGACGATGGTGGCAATCTCTTCTCCAACCAATGCCGGGTTTCTGATTACCCTTACGCCTGCCTTTCCCAATGCTTCCATCTTCTCCTTGGCTGTCCCTTTTCCTCCCGAGATAATGGCTCCAGCATGGCCCATCCTCCTACCAGGAGGAGCAGTCAAACCAGCAATAAAAGCTAATACAGGTTTGCTCATCTTCTTTTCAATAAATTGGGCTGCCTCCTCTTCTGCTGTTCCACCAATTTCGCCAATCATGATCACTGCTTCTGTCCCTGGATCTTTTTCAAAAAGTGCTAAGAGATCCACAAAGTTCAACCCAATGATTTGATCTCCTCCAATCCCCACGCAGGTCGACTGTCCGATCCCCTTTTTGGTCAACTGATCTACGACCTCATAGGTGAGCGTTCCACTTCGAGAGATGATCCCAATCGTCCCCGGCTTATGAATATAACCTGCCATGACACCGATTTTACATTTTCCGGGAGAGATAATACCGGGGGTATTTGGACCAATCAATTCTGATTCTTTCCCCTTGAGATATTCCCGCACCATCACCATATCCAATGTTGGAATCCCTTCAGTCAGACAGACAATGACTGAAACGCCAGCATCTGATGCCTCCAGGATGGCATCCCCTGCGAAAGCAGGGGGAACGAAGATCGCAGAGGCATTGGCAGCGGTATCTTTAACTGCTTCCGATACGGTATGGAAGACTGGAATTCCATCTATTTTCTGCCCGCCTTTGCCTGGGGTCACACCCGCTACAACCTTTGTTCCATACTCCACCATCTGGCGGGTATGAAACATTCCTTCATTTCCTGTGATCCCCTGGACCACCACTCTGGTATTTTCATCAACGAGTATACTCATGATTACCTCCACATCAGAAACAAGAAGGCAGAATGCAGTTTGCAGAAGGCAGAAAGAATGCAAATTAAGAAAACTGCCTACTGCTTTCTGCTTACTGCCTACTGTCTTTTCAACGCTTCAACCACCTTCTCAGCGCCGTCTTTCATTCCAATGGCGACAGTGAAATTGAGGCCTGATTCACTGAGAATCCTTCTGCCCTCTTCCACATTGGTCCCTTCCAATCTCACCACGATGGGAACATTGACTTTCACCTCTCGAACAGCCTCGGTCACGCCCTTTGCCAAGGTATCGCATCGGAGAATTCCTCCAAAAATATTGATAAACACCACCTTCACTCCAGGGTCGGACATAAGGATCTTGAATCCGTTTTTTACCATTTCAACCGTAGCTCCACCCCCTACATCGAGAAAGTTAGCAGGTTCTGCACCCACCACTTTAATAATATCCATCGTGGCCATGGCCAGGCCTGCTCCATTCACCATACAACCAACATTTCCATCTAATTTGATGTAATTCAAATTATATTGGGAGGCCTCCACCTCAAGAAGGGCCTCTTCATTGAGATCCCTGAGCGCAGCAATCTCTTTATGTCGGAAAAGACCATTGTCATCCAAATTCATCTTGGCATCGAGGGCGATAAATTCACCTCCCTTAGTCAGGACAAGAGGATTAATCTCAGCAAGCAGACAATCTTTTTCATAAAAAGCTTTGTAAAGTCCAAAAATGATATTTCTCATCTTCCCTACCTGAGCGGGTTCGAGTCCGAGCCCATAACCGATCTTATTCGCTTGAAAAGCCCTCAGCCCAACGCTGGGATCCACCCATTCCTTAACAATTTTCTCCGGGGACTCCGCTGCAACTTTCTCAATCTCCACACCCCCTTCTCGGCTGGCCATGATCACAGAACAGGCCTTCGAGCGATCAATCACCACTCCTAAATAAAGTTCCTCTTGAATCTCCACCCCTTCTTCAACCAGAACTTTCCGGACGAGCCGGCCTGCCGGTCCAGTCTGATGAGTGACCAATGTCATCCCAATGATTTCCTTGGCAGCCTTCTCCGCCTCTTTGGGATGGGTTACGATTTTGACACCTCCTCCTTTTCCTCTTCCACCCGCATGGATCTGTGCCTTCACAACAATTATCTTTTCTCCTATCCCTTCAGCAATCTTTTGCGCTTCCTCTGGAGTCTCAGCGACTCCACCCTTTGGAACAGGAACGCCATAACTTTTCAGGATCTCTTTGGCCTGATATTCATGAATCTTCATTCGACTCCCTCCCCTCCTTAAACGGGGTTATTATAACGGATTTCATCAACCTTACAAAGGAAAAAATCAGGGACGAATTGAAAGGGGTATTTTGGGGTTATAAATTGAATATCTTGTCCCCGAGGAGTTCTTCCTGAAATCCTCGAAAGTGGATTCCGACATCAGCATGAGGATTACATCTGATAATCAACAACTTCCTAAGGTAAAAAACATGGTCATTTTTGATTCTACTAATGAGGCAATGCATGAAGAAGTGCTATAGCGAACCTAAGCAGGCACGAAACAGAGAACGGCGGATACAGCCAAAGGAATATCTACGGCAGCTCGCCATTTCTTGACCCTACAATAATTGATGGTCTCGTAAAAAGTCGTCTCACCGGTCAAAACCGGTGTCCAGTGTTTTCATAACTATTTGACATCGCTGGATTCCGGCTGGAGTTTACCCTGGTGGAAATCGGGGCCGGAATGACGACCAGTAGCCTTTTTCGAATTCTTACGATTTCATCAAGTATGCTGTCCCCCGAATTACTCTGTCAATCGGTTGACGAACTACCAGTAAATTGACATCCATGATGCGTCTTCTCCTTCCGCGCCAATTCAAATATTTTAATAAAAACGGATAAATAGCCATTTTTCATCTTTTCTTTAAAATTGGCATAGGTATTGCGACTTTTAAAGAAATGAGTTCTGAGTGCGCCAGGCAAAGCCTGGAGAATCCAGTTGGTTAAGAAGCGGGCCAACGGACACAGGGTTGAAATCTTGAGGCACCGCCGGGAAACCAGACGGCTAACGGAGAGAACAATACTCAATCTATAGTATTGGAAGAAACCGGTCAACTCAACTCATCAATTAAATCCTTTAAATCCTTTCATGGACGGCCGGGGAATTAAGGCCGCCTGATTAGAAAAAAATCTTCCCCCCTATTGGGCTAATAAGGGAAACCAATTAGAAAAAGGGGTTAAAGGATGTTATTCAAAAGAACCGGAGTAGTATTTTTTATCTTTATGGTATTTTCGATGGTTCCCGAAAGTTATCCCGCCGAAAAGTCCGTCCACCGATCGGGCATTACAAAAGAGGCAGAGATCGTTTCAATTCAAGGGGATGGGTGGGTCCGGTTTACAAGGGAAAAGGAATGGATGGAGGCGGTGAGAGAACAGACACTGACCTCCGGTGATTTTATCAAAACCGGAAACTATGGAAGGATGTCCATCCTGTTCATCGACGATACTCAGATAAAGATTCATAACAGGACCACCCTCGTGATCAAGGAAGTTCGAAAACCGGCTGAGAAAAAAGGGACTGTCTTAAGGCTTGAATTAGGGGAGATCTGGTCAAGGGCAAAATCGGTTCCGGAATCCTTAAGGATAGAGACCCCTTCTGCTATAGCCGCCATCCGTGGAACTGACTGGGATATGACTGTGGATGAGAGGGGGACGAGTTATCTGACGGTGTTGAGGGGGACGGTCGATTTGTTTAATGACTATGGAAGAGTCACAGTGAATCCCGGGGAGCAGGCGACCGCCGAAACAGGAAAACCTCCTGCGAAGACCTTCCTCGTGAGGCCAAAAGACAGGGTCCAGTGGGTGACTTCCTACCCGGTAGACATTCCGAGGCTGGTCTGTTTCCATTCCCACAGGCGAGATGAAGTTACGAAACTTCTTGCCTCTGCGAGAGAGAAGGCCGAGAAATCACCCTCCGATATTGAGTTGAGGCTCCATCTGGCAGGATTACTCTTTGATCTGAAAGAAGAGGAGGAAAGTCTAAAACTTTTCGACGAAGTTCTGGCCTCGGAGCCGTTGAATTGCCGGGCATTAACCTTCAGGGGACTTCTCGCCCTCGACCATGAATCCCCGGGAAGGGTCGCCGCTTATTTTAACAAGGCGTTAAATCATTGCGGGGAAGAGAAAAAAAGAGAAACCCTCCTCGGTATGGCTGGTCTATATCTCAACCAAAACGAGGTGGATAAGGCCGAGGCTCTTCTCACCGATCTCGGGAAAAAGGATCCTTCCCCTGGGGTGGGAATGGTTTCTTCCACCTTCTGGGCTTTCCTTGGAAATTTTTCGAAGGCAATCGAAACCTCCTCCGATTATGCATCGAGATACCCGGAGGACGAACGATTTCCTACCCTCCTTGCATCCTTTTACCTTGTGATGGATGAAAGGCAGAAGGCAAGGGATTCCGCTGCGCAAGCCCTCTTCATCAATCCGAGGTATTCAGGGGCTTATTCTGTCCTCGCGGAGTACTACCTTCTTGAGGGAAAGGGGAAGGAGGCAGAGGACGCGTGCCGGAAGGCCATCGACCTCGATCCGAGGAATGCAGTTGCGAGAAACACTCTGGGGCTGGTCAGGATGGCCAAGGGATATTTCGACGAGGCGAGAAGAGAATTTTCAACGGCAGCAGAGATGATGCCGAAAGCCTCAATGGTGTGGTCCAACCGGGGGCTTCTTTGGACCCTGATTGAGGAATTGCAACAGGCCCGCAGGGATTACAATAAGGCCCTGGAGACCGACCCGTCAAACTATCTTGCCTTGAACGGTGAGGGTCTCGTCGCCCTGAAGGAAGGGCGGACGGAGGAGGCAGTGCAGTACTTTCTGAAATCTGGCCTGCAGGAGCCGAGAATTGCCCAGCCCCACATTTTTCTTTCCGTAGCCTACTATCAGCTCGGGGATGTGTCCCGTGCGATGGAGGAGGTTAACCTTGCAGCGTCGCTCGACCCGCTGGACCCCATTCCTCACCTCATTGCGTATATTATCTATCAGGACACCTACCGGCCTTTCGATGCGGTCAGAGAGGCAAAGAAGGTCTTGGAGCTTTATCCCAATCTCAAAAGCATTAACGAAATCGAGAATACCCGGGCTGCCCTATCGAATGTCGGTACTGCCCTTCTGGGGCTTGGCATGGTGGAATGGGCGGAGAGCTATGCCCAGGAATCCTATAACCCTTATGACGCGTCAAGCCATTTTCAGGCCTCGAGGCAATACAATAACAACCATACGGTTTCAGTAAGTGAATTGGTGCAGGGTCTTCTCATCGATCCCCTGGCCAATTCCAGCGCGACAAGGTATCAGGACATCATCCGGAGACCCCGTTACAACCTGACTCTGAACACAACACTCGGAGAAGAGGGGGGTGGCTTTTCACAGCAATACAGTGTGATTTTTCAGGGTTACACCCGAAAGCCATGGGAGATTGCCTATTCCCTTGCCCTTCAGGGCTATGACAATGATGGTGCCGTGGAAAACGGATTTTCGAAAGGATATAACCTATCCTACGGGATGGGCATAAAGCCAGATTATCAAAATAGTTTCAACCTCGGCCTTTTCGCCAGCAAATCCAGGACGGGTCTCCCGGGCACAAAATCCGATCCCGATCTTGATGATAGGGTGGAGATGAAGAACTCTGCTCTTGACCTCGGGTATCGCCACAGATTCGGGCCGAGGAATGACCTTCTTGCGAGGATTGCCTATGATTATGTTCAATTCAATTTCATGAACTCCGACCCTTACGGGATGGGACTGACTGATTTCCAGCTCTCTTTTCTCAAGGCCGGATTTTTGACGGAGACCACAAGAAGTTTCTTCAAGAAGGGTGTTTATGACCTCACGGCTATCTTCGGGGGGCCAACGGTGACCCTTGCAACGGATTCGACGGGGACACTTGCCACGATACCGGGGGCCGAACGGTTATCTTCGGTTTTCCCTTACCGCATCGATATAGACCCGAGGTATCGGGATAAGACTTCACAGGATACCCTTCTCTTCCAGGTGAGACACCTCCTGAATATCAAAGAAGACCACGAGTTAACCTATGGGCTCGAATATATCCCCTTCCGTTCGAGAAAGGAAGTGACGTTTAACAGAGTAGACTCCAAAGGAACGATCGATTTCTTTATTGAACCCCTTCTCAATACCGGGGAAGCCTACACCTTTCCATTGACTTCACCAACGGTCGTAACGGAAAAATCGAAAACGGACGGAAGGTTTGTGACCGCCTATCTTGATGACCGCTGGAGATTATCCCGGAGACTGCTTATTGAAGGAGGCCTCTTTTTTGAATCTTTTCAGGATGAGGATAATCATCGCAATCAGCTCTATCCCAGAATCGGCCTGGCGTTTAACCTTTCTGAAAACCATACCCTGAGGGCAGGGTACCTGAGATGGCTTGAAAAGTCCACGAGCGGTACCCTGGCCCCTGTGACCACGGCCGGACTTGTGATCGACAATAGTCTCACCCTCCAGGCTTCGCGACTGACCGACTACCAGGCAAGGATTGAGTCGAGATGGACCGACCGGTTTTTCACCGTCGTTGGGGTTGAAAGATCGGATCTCAAGGACCCGCATTTAGGTGCAGGCCTCATAGGAAGGGAACTCTCCACGAAGAGCCTGATGGCTGCGATCAATTCGATTCTATCGGAACGGGTCGGCGTCTTTCTTAGGTATCGTTACACCGACAGCAAAGGAACGGAAGGCCTTTTTGAGGGAAAGACCGTGCCGGGTATTCCCAAGCATTTCCTCAACGGGGGGGTGGTCTGGGTCTCCCCCTTGCATGTGAAGGCCATTCTTTTCTCTAATTATGTGGGAGAACAATTTCAGGATTATTCGAATCGCCGGAAGGTATCCGATTACTGGACAGCGAATTTTGCTGCAACCTGGGAGCCTTTTAACAAGAGGGGGCGCCTCTCCCTTGCCGTTAATAATATTCTTGCGGCAGGAGATCCGGCACCCGCGAGATCGGTTTTTTTGACCCTGGAATACCGGCTCTAGACAACGGAAAATACGCATTCCATCATGAAACCCAATCGGAGCAATAACACCCCAGCAATAGAAGCCTCTTCTGAAAAACAGAGGCACCTAACGGATGGGGTTAGAAGGCATCTTTCGGTTGGCTTGCTAAGCGGCCTGGTGACGGTTCTTCTGAGCTTTTCACCGCTTCTTGAACTCATCGAGATGAAAGGATATGATCTCTTCCATCGGTTTAGAAAAGCCTCCCCTTCGGAACAAATTGTGATTGTCGCCATTGATGAGCCTTCTTTTGCAGAGATAGGGAAACAATGGCCATGGCCCAGAAGCCTTCATGGGAGGCTGATCGACCGCCTGAAAGGAGAAGGCGCTTCGGTCATTGGCCTGGATATCATGTTCTCTGAACCTTCTGCTCCGGAGGAGGATCGGAAATTTTCAGAGGCGATAAAAAGAGCAGGCAATGTGGTCTTGGCCTCGGATGTGGACGTGATCCGTGACGAGAAATTCGTCCAGGAGACGGTCATCGAACCTATCTTTCTCTTGAGTGAAGGCGCCACCACAGGAATCGCCACGATTCTTTTGGACAGCGACCATGTGGTTCGGAGATTTTACCCTTTAAAAGAAGGGGAGTTTTTTTTTCGGAACAGATTACCCGTGTCTTCTCCGGAAGAGGTAACCGGGTTCCGGAAAATGCTTACATCTCATTTGCCGGTCCCCCCAGGAGTTTTACCACCATTTCCTATTACCAGGCGTTGAATCCGTCCGTTTTTCTCCCCGCAAATTTTTTTAAAGGCAAAATTGTCCTGGTGGGTAAGGCCATCAAGTCTGCTGTTGAACCCCAGAGGACCATTTCGGATGTCTTTGCGGTTCCTTTTCTTTTTTCAGAATCGGGCAGCCTCATGAGCGGTGTGGAAATACAGGCTAACATGGTTCAGGGATTTTTGCGAGGCGAATTTGTGACCCGGGTGGGAAATTTCTGGAAAATCTCGATCCTTTTCCTGATGGGGCTTACCGGGAGCCTTCTCCAGATCCGGTGGAGACCCGTGATGAGCGCTCTTAGAACTGGCCTCTGGATCCTCCTGTACCTGCTGACCGCCTATTACCTCCTCGGCATATGCATGCTGTGGGTTCCCACCCTGTCGGGGGTCCTGTCCGTTTCTTTGCCCTATGGCTTTTTTGGCATGACCGCCTACCTTCAGAGTGAAAAGAAACGGAGGGAGATTCGAAGGGCCTTTTCCCATTACCTTTCTCCTTCCATTCTTGAGAAGGTCCTGGCTCATCCGGACAATATCAAACTGGGAGGTGAAAAGGTTGAGGCGACCGTTCTTTTTTCGGACATCGCCGATTTTACGACTCTGGCAGAGGCAATGGAACCCGAAGAAGTAGCAAACCTCCTCAATCGTTACTTTGGAGAGATGACCAGAATCATTTTCCAATACAGGGGAACGGTGGATAAATTTATCGGCGATGGGGTGATGGCCTTCTGGGGCGCGCCGGCGGCTGATCCGGACCATGCCCTGAATGCCTGCCGTGCCGCCATTGCCATGCAGGATCGGCTCAAGTCTTTAAGAGAAGAACTGAAAGGGTTAAAGCTTCCTGAAATCTTCATCCGGATAGGCATTCACACGGGGCCGGTGAACGCAGGCAACATGGGGTCTTCCGAGTTGTTCGATTATACGGTCCTGGGCGATACGGTGAACCTTGCCTCTCGTCTTGAGGGAGCCAACAAAGAGTTCCAGACGTCCGTGATCATAAGCCGTTCGGTTTATGAAAAGGTCATGGAACATGTTAGGACCAAGCCTCTTGGGAAAATTAAGGTGAAGGGAAAGACGAGAGAAATCGAAGTCTATGAATTGGCGGGTGTGGTGTGACGTCCTTTGTGGATGAGTCATAAGGTGGGTTTGCGGTTCGATGAAATTCCGGTTAAAATTCAGCTGGTTCCCGGCGTGGGGTATCTTGTGGAAAATCAAAAGAAAAGACGATTCTTTTATACAGGAGATACGGGACCTACAGATGGGACCTGGAGAAGACTAGGAGAAAAGCATATTAATTGCCTGATTATCGAGGTCTCTTTCCCCAACCACATGGGAGATATTGCCATCACCACAGGACATTTGACACCCCTATTATTAAAGGGGGAGCTTTAAAAAATTAAGATCATGCCCGAACTGATCTATATCACTCACCTGAAGCCTCAATTTTATAAAGCGATCAAAAAAGAGCTCCAGAGTCTTAAAGTCATCAACCTCACCTTACTGAAAGAAGGAGACATTATTCAAGTATAGTCAGCCTGATCGAGCGAACCATCTTTGGAAAACTCACGATCGGGATGGGAGGACAAATCTCTGGATCGTCCATTCAAAGAAGGGCGAGGATATTCCTATCACCGGTTCAAGAAGATCCTTTCCGACGCCAGTCTTTCTTCAGGGTTGATCATAAAGATTAGGGTACTGCCGGGTTCGAGGATATGGTCCCCGGGCGGGTTATAGATCCAATCTTCATTGTTTCTTATGGCGAGCAGGAGGAGGGAGGGACATTTTCTTAGATGCCGGATAAAGTAGACCAGATGGTCTTCTGGCAACCACCGCCCCATGTCAGGAGGTAACAGTAACAATTGGTTAGGACTGTAAGGCCGAAAGGTCGTTTGTGTTTTCATGAACCATAGTATACTACCTGAAAAAAGCGTGAAATAATACTACTCGAATATGGAAACCTTAAAAACACAATGAATTCGGACTTTCAATTTCTAAAATATTTAGCAAATTGGTTGAATTTTTATCAGGTCTTAACCTCAAATACCCTGATAATCTGAATGCAGGGAGTCAAAATACAAGTAATTGCTCGATAAACTCTAGCAAAAAATAATAAATTGAAAGTTGATGAAACTACTTTTTAGCAAATGCAAAATTGATGAATTCGTAAAAAGTCATATTCCGTATGTCGTTCATGCTTCGACAAGCTCAGCACAAACGGAATATCAATAGGTTACACCGTTCACCCTGAGCCTGTCGAAGGGTGATGCTGACTTTTTACGAGACCATCAAATTTATTTCCATTTTTTAACTGAACCAATGAATAGGTGAGAAACCCGCAAAGCGAGGCAGGTTGCACTCCCCAAGGGAGAGATGTAAAATTCTTAGTCCTTTTGGCATCTGGCACAATGTTCCTTTTTAAGGAAGGTTCTGCCGAAGGAGTTTTGTCACGATTATATAGCGTCTCCATAAGGATTTAAAGGTTAATTTGCTTTGCTGGTGGTAAAGAAAATACCATTTTCGCGCTTTTTTCAGGTACTATATTATCGCAAGTGAAAAAATCAACTCTCCTCTATCATTCATGGGTGTGGGAATGAGAACGTCATTTTTCCTTTTATTGGAAATCCTTTTCCCCGGGAGTAATTCAGTGGATAATTTTTCTTTCACACCTTATAATTAGGGTGCTCGATTTGAACCCGTAACGATTTATTTCCTATACCCATTGCGTGTGAGGAAGGTGCAATTTGGAAGGCAGTGACAAGCGAGTTCTGAAGGACCGTCGAAAGAGCCCCACCTCTCTTTTAAGCCGATATACCTTTTTTGGTAAGAGAAGGGGGGTTCGAAGAAAAAGTGACCAGGAGAAAGGCGGTTCTTTAGATCATTATAGGGTAGCGCATCTTCGTATCCCCATCAGAGTTAAACTTTCCATTGCGATCATTTTTATCATTTGGCTTACCATCCTCATCTTAAGCTTTGTTATTCTTGCTCGGCAGAAAGAGCAACTCTATTTGCAAACCGTCAAAACGGGAAAGGTGAGCCTTAACTATTTTGCCAATAATGCGAGTATCCCCCTCCTGAACGACGAGCTGTTGAGACTGAATATCCTGATCAAGGAGGCCGCTTCTGTAGAGGGCCTTCTTTATGCCGTCATTGTTGACCGCCAGCAGATCATCAGGGCTCATACCGATCACAGCAAGATTGGAACGACCCTCCAACTTGTGGAAGGTAAGAAGAATGTGAAAAAGGAAAAAAATATTAACTATTTTGATTACACGCTCCCCTCGGGCTCAAAGGTTTTAAATTTATCGAGGCCCATCACCTTTAAGGATAAAGAATTGGGAGCGGCCCATGTGGGAGTATCCCTCGATTTCATCAAAGATCTCATCCATAAAGAGACGATGTCGATCCTCATCTTGAGCCTGTTCATCATCCTGTTAGGAATCGCCATCGCCATCCTTCTCGGCATCGAGTTCTCGCGCCCCATTTCCAAACTGGTTTTAGCGACCAAAGAGATCGGGAAAGGGAATTTTCAATACCGGATCGATATGGTCCGAAAGGATGAATTCGGAGATCTTGCGACCTCCTTTAATTACATGGCAAAGGAGCTTTGGAATAAATTGATGTTGCAAAAATCCTTTGGCCAATACGTGAGTCCCGAGGTGCTTGATATGATTTTGACCCATCCAGAAGATTCCTGGTTGAAGGGGACCCGAAATGAAGCGACCATCCTTTTTACCGACGTCAGGGGGTTTACGATGTATTTAGAAAATAAAAAACCGGAGGAGGTTGTCGAGGAACTTAACGAGTACTTCGCAATCGCCACACAGTGCATCCTGGACCACGGGGGGTACATTGATAAGTTCATCGGGGATGCGGTCTTGGGGGTCTTCGGGGTACCGATCGCCCATGGGGATCATGCCGAGCGGGCCGTCAGGGCGACCGTGGCGATGCAAAAGGAGTTCAAGGAACGAGCCAAGCAAAGTAAGAATTGGATCCTCTCCAAAGTTGGGATCGGGATCAATTCGGGAGTTGTGGTGGCCGGGACCCTCGGGTCGCAGGTGAAGATGGAATACACCATCATCGGTGATAGTGTGAACATCGCTTCACGGCTCAACCATCTCGCAGGGTCTGGAGAGATCATTATCAGCAAGAGCGTTTATGAATCGACAAAGGATCTGGTTTCTGTAGAACCTCTTCCCCTGCAATCCATCAAGGGGAAATCCGAAATGGTCGAGGCCTTTCAGGTGCTGGGCCTTAAGGAAACTCAAAAGGAGGCATAGGGAGTAATCATGGGGAGAAAAACACGGGTTGATCAAACGTTCTTTTTGCGTCTCTGTTCGATTCTCCTGTTCATAGCGCTCATGGGGGGATGCGCCACTCCAAAATTGGAAGCCCGGGTTTTTCCCGACTTTGTGGCAATCATTGCGCAGCAAGGGGATACCTTTACCTTCCTTGCTGCCAAATACTTAAACGATTCCTCGATGGATTGGTTCATTGCCGAGTATAACGGCCTTTCCGCGCTCAACCCAGGTCAAGCATTGATCATTCCGCTCAAGCCTTATGAAAAGGGGGGATTGACCCTAAAGGGGTATCAGATCGTTCCTGTATTGAGCTATCACAATTTTTCGCCTGATCGATCAACGGACAGAATGACGGTTACCCAAGCCGCATTTGAGGAACAGATGAAATTCCTAAAGGAGAAGGGGTACCGGGTCATCACCCTAAATCAATTTTTGGATTTTCTGAACTTTAAAGGTCAGATTCCCAAAAAGTCGGTGGTGATTACCATTGATGACGGCTGGCGTTCTGCCTATGATATTGCCCTTCCAATCCTAAAAAAGTACGGTTATCCGGCGACCCTTTTTGTCTACACGGATTTGATCCTAGGAGGTCAAAAGACCCTCTCCTGGGAACTGGTTCAGAAAATGGCAAGGAGTGGCCTGGACATGCAAGGCCACTCGAAAACCCATCGTGATTTGACCTTAATGAACCAGAAGGAATCCTTTAAGGAATACTTTGAGGCCATTGAAGGCGAACTGTCAAAAAGTGCCGGCACAATCAAAGCAAAGGCAGGCAAGGATATTAAATATTTAGCTTACCCTAACGGGGAGACCAACCATCTGGTGATTGAGCTTGTGCAGAAAGAAGGTTATTTGGGCGCATTTACCGCGAAGAGGGGAGGGAATCCGTTTTTTATCCATAATTACAGGATAAACCGCTCCATGATTTATGGGGACTTTGATTTGAACCAGTTTGAAAAGAATTTGGCTGTTTTTAGTGACGAGGCGTTGAGGTGAAAACATTATTCCTTTGCAAAATAGGTTGCATCTCTCTGATTATTTTAACGATGCTTATTTTTGGCTGTGCTGCCGTGCCCCAAAAACCTGCTTCCGAGAAGGCTCCCTTCTCCGTCTTTCCTGAGCAATACCGCCAGCAAGCCATCAAATACGGAAAAAGCAATGAATTGCCTAATGCCTTGCGATGTTGGGAAATCGTCAAGGCCTTTCAACCTACGAACGAAGAAGTGATAAGGAAAATAGCCACTCTGAAAACACAGATTCGTACCCTGGCAGATCAGCATTTTAAGAAAGGATTGTCCCATTATCAGAACCAATCGGTTGCGGCAGCGCGTAAAGAGTTTTTACTCACCCTGTATTATAACCCGGACCACACAGAAGCCCTGCTCTATTTGAAAAAGAAATTGACCGAAGAAGATTTTATCCTCTATGAAGTGATGCCTGGAGACACGTTAAGGGAGATTGCTAAGAAGATTTATAATGATCCACAAAAGGAGTTTCTCGTCGCCTATTTCAATGACCTTGGGAAAGACCCCAAGTTAGTACCGAAGACAACCCTACGGCTTCCTGCCCTGGAAACTCCACAGCTCAAACCGACAACGGAACCGAAAGAAACGAAAGGGCTAAAAGAGAGGAAGGAGATGATGGGGAGAGCCGTTGCTTATTTCAAGGCGAATAAATATAGAGAAACGGTGGCCCTCACGGAAGATATTCTGTTAACAGATCCATCGAATAAGGAGGCTCGTGATCTTACGAACGCTTCCTACCATGAGATGGGGAAAAGATTCCATCAGGAAGGAAAATATCAGGAGGCACTCGAACAATTCAACCATGTGGATTCTGGTTACCGCGATAGCAAAGAATTAATCGCCTCGACAAAAAAACAGCTCGCCGAGGTCCACTATATCAGTGGGATCAAATATTTTACGGAAGAGAATCTGGATAAAGCCGTTGAAGAATGGCAAGAGACATTGAAGCTCAATCCCCAACATCCAAAGGCCAAAGGGGACATAGAGAATGCCGCTAAATTGCTGCAGAAGCTCAAGGAGATCAAATAATCGGTGATGGAGAAACCATGAAGATCAACGTGCTTGGTTGTTCGGGTGCTGAGTTTCCAGGGCACTATCCGCCCGGATTTCTTCTGGATAGGAAAATCCTCTTTGACGCAGGAACGCTGAATAATGTCCTCGTTGAAAAGGATCAACTCAAGGTGGAAGACCTCTTCATTACCCATGCCCACATGGATCATATCCGGGAGATCCCGTTCCTTGCAGATAATATTATCATTGGGGGGTGGAAGCACCGGATGAACATTTTCAGCATTTCCCCTGTGATCAAGGCCATCAAGAACAATCTTTTAAACAGCAAGCTGTGGCCGGATATGACGGTCCTCCCCAACATCCACGATGCGGTTGTGCGTCTGATCCCCATCCAGGCTGAAAAACCCCTTCCGGTGAGGGGATATACCATTACTCCTTGCCGGGTAAACCATTCTGTCCCTGCCGTGGGGTATCTTGTGGAAAATCAAAAGAAAAGACGATTCTTTTATACAGGAGATACGGGGCCTACAGATGGGACCTGGAGAAGACTAGGGGAAAAGCATCTCAATTGCCTGATAATCGAGGTCTCTTTCCCCAACCACATGGGCGATATTGCCATCACCACAGGACATTTGACACCCCACTTATTAAAGAGGGAGCTTTCAAAAATTAAGATCATGCCCGAACGGATCTATATCACTCACCTGAAGCCTCAATTTTATAAAACGATCAAAAAAGAGCTCCAGAGTCTTAAAGTCACCAACCTCACCTTGCTGAAAGAAGGAGACATGATTCAAGTGTAATCAGCATGATCGCGCGAGGTAACAGTAACAATTGGTTGGGACTGTAAGGCCGAGAGGTCGTTTGTATTTTCATGAACCATCGTATACTATATTAACACAAGAGTCGGGAGGTATTCCGACAGACTCCCGTTGACTGTTAAATCGGTATTGACAAAGTGCAATAGGACATTGACAATAATAAGACGAAAGGAGAAATAATTATGAAAAAACTTTTTACCTCCGAATCTGTCACCGAAGGCCATCCCGACAAACTTGCGGACCAAATTTCCGATGCTATTTTAGACGCCATTTTAGCCCAAGACCCACGCGGCCGAGTGGCCTGCGAGACTTTGCTGACCAACGGCATTTGTTTTGTCGCCGGCGAAATCACCACCAAAACCTACGTTGATATTCCCAAAATTGCCCGTGAGGTCATCAAAGATGTTGGCTATTTGGATGCCGAATGCGGTTTCCAATGGGAAACTTCCGGCGTGGCGGTGGCTATCAAAGAACAGTCGTCGGACATTGCTCGGGGAGTTGATGCCTTCAAAGAAAATAAATCAACCGGGGAAATTATCGCTGAAGATTTAGAAAAGTTAGGCGCTGGCGATCAGGGTTTAATGTTTGGCTATGCCTGCAATGAGACAGCAGAACTGATGCCCTTGCCAATAGTTTTGGCCCATCGTTTATGCCAGCGACTGGCGGAAGTCCGCAAAAAGAAAATCATCAAAGGCCTTCGGCCCGACGGGAAGTCGCAGGTGACGGTTGAATATGAGGGCGATAAACCCATACGAGTTCACACGGTATTAATCGCTGCCCAACACGAGCCAGATGTTTCTTTAAACAAGCTTAAAAAAGAAATTATTGATAAAGTCATCAAACAAGTTATCCCTCATAAATTCCTAGATTCAAAAACAAAATATTTTGTCAATACTACCGGCCGGTTCTGTGTCGGCGGTCCCCGGGGCGACACTGGACTTACGGGCCGCAAAATTATTGTTGATACTTACGGCGGTTATGCCCGTCACGGCGGCGGATGTTTTTCCGGAAAAGATCCAACAAAAGTTGACCGTTCCGGTTCTTATGCGGCCCGCTGGGTTGCAAAAAACATTGTTGCTGCAGAACTAGCGGAAAGATGTGAAGTTCAGATTGCTTATGCTATCGGCCGGCCCGAGCCGATGTCGGTAAGGGTGGATACTTTCGAGACCGGCAAATATCCAGACGATAAAATCGCCGAAGCGGTTAGCAAGGTTTTTGATTTGCGTCCGGGGATTATTATTAAAGAACTCGATTTACGCCGTCCAATTTATCGTCAGGTGGCCTGTTATGGACACTTTGGGCGCGAAGAATTAAACCTATCGTGGGAGAGAACGAATAAGGTGACTGCACTAAAATCCAAAATGCAAATATCAAATAACAAAAGAAATCCAAATGCTTAACTGTTTAAAGATTTGGACTTTGGGTCTATTTTCTTACTCTAATGAGCCCTGAGATTGGTATAATCTTTATTCCTTTGGCAGCTAAACGATCTAAGAACAAATTGTTAGATGGGCCGCTCCGGTTTGATCAACTCCGGTGGCGCTTCCGGTTCAAACGATCTGGCGGAAGCAGTGCGGACAGCAGGGATCAATAAACGCGCAGGTGGTATGGGTCTGATATCTGGCCGGAAAGCATTTCAAAATCCCATGGCCGATGGCGTTAAGTTATTGAATGCCATCCAGGATGTCTATCTATCCAAAGAAATAGCCGTATCGTAAGCAAAACCGGCGGGCGGGCTTTTGTGCCCGTCCTCCAGATTGAATGGAGAGCACGCCCCAACATATGAACGCACCTCCTTCCTTAAAAACTTCACCCGGAGAGCCTTATCCGTTAGGTGCATCCACTGTAAAAGGCGGAGTCAATTTCTCCTTGTTTTCTCAGCATGCCACCTCGGTCGATCTGCTTTTGTTCCAACTTTTTTCTGATCCAGAACCGTTTCAGGTAATCCATTTTCATCCCGTGTTGAATAAAACATTCCACTACTGGCATGTGTTTGTGGAAGGAATCGGGCATGGCCAGATCTATGGATACCGCGTAGATGGATCTTACGATCCGGGCCGGGGATTGCGTTTCAATCACAACAAAGGCTTAATCGATCCATACTCACGCGGTGTCGTATACGGCCGCAACTGGTCGCGCGAACGTGCCTGCGATGCCGATGATAACTGCAAAAGTTCAATGAAGAGCCTTGTGGTAAATACGGATGTTTATGATTGGGAAGGTGTTCAGGCTCCTAATTATCATCTTTCCGACTGCATCATATATGAAATGCATGTTCGTGGCTTCACACGGCATACTTCCTCCGGGGTGGTAAATCCCGGCACGTTTGACGGGCTGGTGGAAAAAATTCCTTACTTAAAGGAACTGGGAATTACCACAGTGGAATTGATGCCGATCCATCAGTTCGATTCTGCAGAAAGCGCAGGCGTGAATCCGGAAACCGGGGAAAAGTTGACGAACTTCTGGGGATACAACTCGATTTGCTTTTTTGCCCCTCACCGCGGTTACTACATCGCTGACTGGGAAAAAATGCAATACCTCACCGGTTTTCGGGATTTGGTAAAAGCTCTGCACAAAGCGGGAATCGAAGTAATTCTCGATGTTGTGTTCAACCATACCAGTGAGAGAGATGCTAACGGTCCGACACTTTGTTTGAAAGGAATTGATAATCCCGTTTATTACATCCTCGATCCTGTGGATAAGTCCCGTTATATGAACTACTCCGGATGCGGGAACACAGTCAACTGTAATCATCCTGTGGTGCGCCGAATGATTCTCGAATGCCTTCGCTACTGGGTGACTGTGATGCATGTGGACGGGTTCCGCTTTGATCTTGCTTCGATTCTTTCGCGCGATGGATTGGGTCATCCGATGGAGAATCCACCTTTGCTGTGGGAGATTGAATCCGATCCGGTTTTGCAGAAAACAAAAATTCTTGCGGAGGCATGGGACGCAGCGGGACTCTATCAAGTCGGAGCGTTCCCGGGAGAGAGATGGGCGGAATGGAATGGACATTACCGCGATGATGTTCGGCGCTTCGTGAGAGGGGATGCAGGACTGACCGGTATACTGGCTTCCCGAATTTCCGGAAGCGCAGACCTGTATCAGCATCTGCAGCGTACGCCCTATCAGAGTATCAACTTCATTACCTGTCACGACGGCTTTACTTTGAATGACCTTGTTTCCTATAACCACAAACACAATCTCGCGAATGGGGAAGAAAACCGGGATGGCAGCAACGAGAACCTTAGCTCGAATTATGGCATCGAAGGACCCAGTACGGATCCGCATCTGGAATCTCTTCGATTGCGTCAGATCAAGAATTTCATCGCGATCCTCCTCCTGTCCCAGGGAACCCCCATGCTGCTTTCGGGTGATGAGATGCGGCGGACGCAGAAAGGAAACAACAATGCCTATTGCCAGGATAACGAAATCAGCTGGATCAACTGGAGCCTGTTAGAAAAAGAAAAAGAGTTGTTCCGTTTTTTCAAACAGATGATTCATTTCCGCAAATCTCATCCTGCACTTAGAAGGAAGGAATATTACTGGGGAGAAACAGACAGGCATGGCCGTTCGGAAATTACGTGGCATGGAGTCTGCCTATTGCAACCGGACTGGAGTCATGAATCCCATTCACTCGCTTTTTCACTTTCCGGATTTGACCATGACACTGATATTCATGTGATGATCAGTGCGTACTCTCAGCCGCTTCAGTTTGGATTGCCTCCGGTGCGGACCGGACAGGCATGGTTCCGCAGTATCGACACATCGCTTGTGCCTCCGGATGACATTGCCGAAGAAGGAAACGAAACGCAGATTCAGGAAAGTAACTATACTCTTTCTTCACGATCCGTTGCCGTTTTGATCGCAAAACCTTGGTAGGGGCGCCTCGCGAAGCGCTCCTACAGCCATTCGCAGTATAATCTTTCCGATCCCCATATTTCCAACTATCCCCCGTTCTCCTTAATCTTATTTACGCCATCAGACATGCCGTGTCAATGATCCCGGCACCCGGGGCAGCAGTCGAAATGACCGGGTGGTTTAAGCTAGACCGGGTTCCCATAGAGGTTTCTCTAACGCACAGACAGTCATCCCTATGGCTCAATGTATTGACCCTTCTCTCTGGCTCCAAACGTCGAAGAACCTCTTCCTGCTTTGGCTAACGAATCTGTTAAGTACTTCCTGTAATCAACAGACAGGCGTTTTAGTGAATTATCCTTCCTCACTTTTTCTAACCTAACTTAACCCATTTTAGAATTTATCTTTTTATCTTCATCCAATTCACCCTTGAAGCTCCATTCGTTGACTCCAGACAGAAGATGAGAAGGCTCTGTTTTTAGGTAGCGCCTCGTTTTGGCTCGGAGAGTTTGAAAACCATTTTCGAGCACAGGGTGTTCCGGACGCTTCTTTCCACGGGGAAGATCGCCTCGGATATTATCGGCCTGCTTCGTTCCTGGTGACATTCGGCGTTTCAGATCTGTAGGTCCGAGGATTTAACCTGGAGAAGAAGAGGGAATGGAAAACTTAGCGCGTTACATCATTCGGGCCTCTTTTTCCCAGGAGAGGATGACCTACCTTTCCGAGGAATCCAAGGTGACCTATTGTTCCAAAGATGGGAAACAGGAAAAGGTCTTTGATGCCCTTGAATGGCTTGCACCCATGGGTTCGCATGTCCCAAACAAGGCTGAACAGACGGTCCGTTACTACGGCTACTACAGTAACGTCTCCCGGAGAAAAAGGGGCAAGCTGAACGTGGATGAAGCCGTACCCTGTATCCTTGAGCCTGAGGAGGGGACTAAGAAGTACAGGAAAAACTGGGCCAGATTGATCCAGAAGATCGGAGCCTGTCCCCGACTTGATCGGGGACAGTGGACCCCCTGAGTTGCCCCAAATGTCAGGGGGGGATGAAAATCATCAGTTTCATCGAGGATGAGGAGGTGATCGAAAAGATCCTCAAGCATCTTGGGTTGTGGGAGATGAAGGCGCGACCTCCTCCTAACCCAAAGGCATCATTCGTAACGATGCACTTGGACTACTCAGATTCTCAGATTTCATTCGGTGACTCCTTCTACGCCGATCCTGATTACCCGATCGATTCCTACATAAGCTGAACGGGCAGTGGATAGCATGGGGAGGATGAGCTAAGGGATTGGTCTGTCCGCAGGAGGGGTTGACAATCCAATTTTACTCGTTCCTGATGGCGAAAGCCCTTCCTGCGATGGTTGACTTCGCTTCTAAATTTTTTTGCCGGGTTGGCGCTCAAACGTATGAAGAGGACATTGCCATATCTTGTGGTCGATTTTCCTTGACATACTACTCCCTTTTTCGTTATATTCAACTCATCCCAAAGCAAGTTCTTACCATTTATCATTCATTTTTTTCGCTGTCCCCATATTGCATTTTAATATAGGAGAAATTTTTGATATACTTCACTATCGCTCTACTGTATGACTTTTTTGACCATACAGTAAAGTTCGTTGGTAGGTACTGAAATGAATTTTCGGTTTCTACTTTTGTTGCATTTTTCTAAAAGGTCACACAATAAAAAATAATACCGAAGCTATTGAGGGCAGAAATATCTTTGATATGGATTTAAATCACGGCTATCTTCACTTCAGAAGGACCAAGATTATTGCTACCATCGGTCCCGCTTCATCATCCCCCGAAAAGATCAGGGAGTTGATCCTGAAAGACCTCAATGTGGCGCGTATCAATTTTCCGCATGGTAAACCAGAAGATCACCTCCGCACGATAGAGGAAAGGCGAAAATGAAAAGGAAGCGTAACCAGGCAAGTCTCAGCGCAGGAAGGGAGATGCAGGAGGGCACCCGGACTTCCCTCTGTTCCTCAGCGTTCAAACGTGCCCTCATGGATAACCTCTGCTACATTCAGGGGAGACTCCCCAGGGTGGCAACCCTCAACGACTGGTATATGGCCCTCGCCTATACCGTACGCGACCGTGTGCTGCAGCGCTGGATGAAGACAATGGAATTCTATATGGACAAGAGCGTTAAGTCCTTGAGCTACTTTTCGTCCGAGTTTCTGATGGGGCCTCATCTCGCAAACAACGTGATGAACCTCGGCATCAGCGATGAGGTCCGCTGTGCCCTCGATGAGTTGGGACTCAGCTTTGATGAGCTTGCAGACAAAGAACCCGAGCCCGGTCTCGGGAACGGTGGTCTAGGCCGCCTTGCCGCTTGCTTTCTTGATTCGCTGGCAACGCTGGAGTGCCTTGCCGTGGGATACGGCATCCGCTATGAATTCGGCATCTTCGAACAAACCATCCGTGACGGATGGCAGGTTGAGGCCACCGATAAATGGCTTCGTTTGGGGAATCCGTGGGAGATAGGACGGCCTGAACTCGCCTTTGACGTGAAATTCGGCGGTCACACGGAATACTCATTCGATGAAAAGGGCCATTACATAGTCCGCTGGGTTCCCGGTTATGTGGTGAAAGGCGTCGCGTATGACACCCTCATTACAGGATACCGCGTGAATACTGTCAATCTCCTTCGCCTCTGGAAGGCCGAAGCTTGTGAGTCCTTTAACTTCAGGGCCTTTAACGTGGGGGACTATTATGGTGCCGTCAACGAGAAGGTGGCCTCGGAAAACATCACCAAAGTGCTCTATCCCAACGACGAAGTGTTTCAGGGCAGGCAGCTCCGCCTGAACCAGCAATATTTTTTCGTATCCTGTTCTCTCCAGGACTTGATCAGAGTCCATCTGCTCCGTGGCAATCCGATTCAAAAGTTCCACGAACTGAACGCCATCCAGCTCAATGACACCCACCCGGCCATTGCTGTCGCTGAACTGATGCGGCTCCTCGTGGATGAGCACCATCTGGATTGGGAAAAGGCATGGGATATCACCCGGAACACCTTTGCTTACACCAATCACACACTGCTGGCGGAAGCTCTTGAAAAATGGCCCGTTCCGCTCTTGGGAAGTCTGCTTCCAAGGCACCTGGAAATAATCTATGAGATCAATCGCCGGTTTCTCGACGAAGTGAGGAAGACATTTCCCGCCGATGACCCGCATATCTCCCGGCTCTCTCTGATTGACGAATACGGTGAGCGGTACGTCCGGATGGCCAACCTGGCGTGTGTGGGCAGTCATACAGTCAACGGCGTATCGGTGCTGCATACGAGACTATTAAAACAAACAGTCCTCGGTGATTTCTATGAATTGTGGCCTGAGAAATTCACGAACGTAACCAACGGCGTCACGCCAAGGCGCTGGGTCGTAATCAGCAACCCGAGGCTGACAGGTCTTATCACACAGCGAATCGGGGCTGGGTGGATAAGAAACATGGAGGAACTCAAGCGCCTCGAGGCGTTTGCGGATGATCCAGGATTCCAAGAAGAATGGAGGCAGGTGAAGTTCGAGAATAAGAAGGACCTTGCTGCAATCATCAAAGAGCGTACGGGGATCACTGTGGATCCCGGTTCACTGTTCGATATTCAGGTGAAACGGTTTCACGAATACAAGCGCCAGCATCTGAATGCCCTCCATATCATCACGCTCTATAACCGCATCAAGCATAATCCCGAAACCGATATCACACCACGGACCTTTGTCTTTGGTGGCAAGGCTGCGCCTGGGTACTTCATGGCAAAACTGATCATCAAGCTGATAAATTCCCTGGGGAATATAATCAATAAGGACCCAGAGGTCCGGGACCGTATCAAAGTTGTCTTTTTCCCTGATTTTAATGTCAAGAATGGTCAGATGATATACCCTGCGGCCGATCTTTCCGAACAGATTTCAACTGCCGGTAAGGAGGCCTCGGGGACGGGGAATATGAAATTTTCGATGAACGGAGCGCTCACGATCGGGACCCTTGACGGAGCAAACGTGGAGATCAGGGAAGAGGTAGGGGCTGACAATTTCTTTCTCTTTGGCCTGACAGCAGAGCAGGTGCATCAATATAAGTCCGGAGGGTACCATCCTGCCGAATATTATACATCGAATGATGATTTGCGCAGTGTCATAAATCTCATCGCCTCTGGCCAACTTTCGCCGGGCACGCCGGAGCTCTTCAAACCGCTAACAGATTCACTCCTGGGGGCTGACGAATACATGCTTATGGCGGATTATCAGTCATATGTAGAAGCTCAGGAGAAGGTGAGTAGCCTATACCTGAACCAGGAGCAGTGGACCCGTATGTCCATCCTGAATGTGGCCCGCATAGGCAAGTTTTCGTCCGACAGGGCAGTCAGAGAATATTGTGACAAGATCTGGAATATAAAGCCCGTCCATGTCAAAACAGATTAGTTCATCTTCCTAATTTCCCTGAAAGGTTAGAGTCACGTATTGAGGGTTTGGATAGAATGGGTGACTTTGGAAACTATTTGAAAAATAATAGGACATTTTTTTCTTGACAAAAAATTTTATAAATGATAAAAATTTTATCAACTCCGGACGATATTAAATAATGGATATTCAAGAACAAATTTGTAAATCAAGCCTTTAGTATGGTGGATTCCACACAGCTGAACGTTCTAAACAAATTTTCTTTTTCCAAAGACTATGATGACCAGCGCCTTACTGATTTGTTGCCCTATCTTGATAAAGAATCCTTTCGAAAGAATGACCTTATAATCAGGACTGGCTCTCAAGGCAATAAAGTCTGCTTTGTATGCTCATTTTAAAGCTCTCTGACAATAAGGTAATATCCCTTGCTTCCGCAGAGATATTCCATCTCTCCGCTGACTGACAACACAGAAAAGGGTATCGGCATGATAGATTCCACACAACTGAAGGTTCTGAACAAATTATCCTTTTTTAAGGACTATGATGGCGAGAGACTGATTTCTTTATTGCCCTATATTGATAGAGAATTCTTTCGAAAGAGTGAGTTTATCCTACGGACGGGCTCACAAGGCGACAAGGTCTATTTTCTGGTATCCGGGAAAGTCAGGGTGAGAAAGGTGTTGTTGATGAACCTGGATTACTTGGGGTACAAGCCCATGGAAATCATTGAGGACCTTGGGTCCTTTGATCCGGGCTATCATTTTGGCGAGATGGCGTTAGTGGGTAATCGTGAACGGTCGGCCGATGTGATTGCCGAAGCGGACTGTGAACTGTTCAGTATATCAAAGGAATCCTTTGATCATATCATCAGTGAGATGCCGGAGATAGGCCAGAAAATGCTGCTGGCATTTTGTAATACGCTGGCTTCCTGGATCAGGACCTATGACAAGAAGTTGATCGAAAATGTCCAGAACAGGACATTGATAAAGATGTTAACAGCGGAGAAGAAAAAGAGTGAAGCCATGCACAAGATCACACGCAGCACGGTCTTCAGTACAGTAGGGCAGGTGCTTGATACTATTCTGGAGGCCTGTATGGATTGCCTTGGTGTTGAGAAGGGATCTTTAATGATCTTCAAAGAGGGCGATTTGCGAGTAGAAGCAGCCTTCGGGCTGGACAAGTTTGAGATATCGGACAGGGTGCAGGAAATAAAAGAGAGCAGTGTATCAGGCCGGTGTTTTATGAGAGGCCAGCCACTGCTGGTGGATGACATCAGTAAGGTTGAGGGGTTGGAGGGGTCGGGTGACGGAACGAAGTATTTTAATAACTCCCTGCTGAGCGTGCCGCTCATTAGTCTTAAGGGGGAGACCCTTGGCGTCATCAACGTGAATAACAAGACCTCACGGAAACTACTTAATGAAGAAGATAAAATAATGCTTCAGGAACTTGCCCAGGAAGCGGGCGCCGTCCTCGGCTATGAAATAGATCGTCTGAAAAAGAACACGAAAACAACGGTTTTGTCCAGCAACAATATCTTGTCAGCTGAAAAAAAATCCCTTCCTGATGACCTCATCTCCCTTGCTGACTTTATCGGCGAAACGAGTGATTATAAAATTATTTATGAAGATATCGTACGCTCTACAAATGACATGGCAGGAGAACTGATAAAAAAGGGATATTCTCACGGAACGGTGGTTATCGCAAACGGCCAGAGTCATGGTAAAGGCAGATCAGGGAAAGTGTGGTTTTCCCCTCCCGGGCTTAACATTTACATGACGATCGTTGTCACGGCAAACCAGCAAAACCTTGTAGAAAAAATTCCTTTAATCAATCTGGTGGCGTCCCTGTCGGTTGCCAAAGCAGTAAGAAATCAGACAGGTCTTGAAGTGTGGCTCAAATGGCCAAACGATATTTATTATTCCAATAAAACACTCGGCGGTATCCTATCAGAATCTCTCATTACAGGAAACACTCTTTACGGTTTATCGACGGGTATCGGCGTAAACGTAAATCAGGAAGTGTTCCCTGATGATCTGAAAGAGGTATCGACAAGCCTCTATCTTGAAACGGGGAAAAGGTATGATCGGGGTGCTCTAGTCATAGAAATACTGAAACTGTTTAATAAATATTACAGACTTTTTCTTACCAACAGTAAAGCGATCATAGACGAGTGGATGCAGCTAAGTAAAACAATCAATTCTAACGTAAAGGCAATCACTGAAAGAGGAGAACTTCACGGCAAGGCAGTCGGTCTGAATGATCAGGGCATGCTCATTTTAGAGCTCTCTGACAATAAGGTAATATCCCTTGCTTCCGCAGAGATATTCCATCTCTCCGCTGACTGACAACACAGAAAAGGGTATCGGCATGATAGATTCCACACAGCTGAACGTTCTGAACAAATTATCTTTTTTCAAAGACTATGATGACGAGCGACTTACTGATGTGTTGCCCTATCTTGATAAAGAATCCTTTCGAAAGGATGATTTTATCATCAGGACGGGCTCTCAAGGCAATAAAGTTTACTTTTTGGTGTCCGGGAAGGTCAGAGTTAGAAAGGTGTTGTTGATGAACCTGGATTATTTGGGGTACAGGCCCATGGAAATCATTGAGGAGCTTGGGACCTTTGATCCTGGCTATCATTTTGGTGAGATGGCCTTATTGGGTAATTTTGAACGTTCAGCAGATGTGATCGCAGACGGGGACTGTGAACTGTTCAGTATATCAAAGGAATCCTTTGATCATATTATCAGTGAGATGCCGGAGATAGGCCAGAAAATGCTGCTGGAATTTTGTAATACACTGTCTGCCTGGATCAGGACCTATGACAAGAAGTTGATCGAAAATGTCCAGAACAGGACATTGATAAAGATGTTAACAGCGGAGAAGAAAAAGAGTGAAGCCATGCACAAGATCACACGCAGCACGGTCTTCAGTACAGTAGGGCAGGTGCTTGATACTATTCTGGAGGCCTGTATGGATTGCCTTGGTGTTGAGAAGGGATCTTTAATGATCTTCAAAGAGGGCGATTTGCGAGTAGAAGCAGCCTTCGGGCTGGACAAGTTTGAGATATCGGACAGGGTGCAGGAAATAAAAGAGAGCAGTGTATCAGGCCGGTGTTTTATGAGAGGCCAGCCACTGCTGGTGGATGACATCAGTAAGGTTGAGGGGTTGGAGGGGTCGGGTGACGGAACGAAGTATTTTAATAACTCCCTGCTGAGCGTGCCGCTCATTAGTCTTAAGGGGGAGACCCTGGGCGTCATCAACGTGAATAACAAGACCTCACGGAAACTATTTAATGAAGAAGATAAAATAATGCTTCAGGAACTTGCCCAGGAAGCGGGCGCCGTCCTCGGCTATGAAATAGATCTTTCCCGGCTTTTTTATGAATTTCAGGATACCTATGTAAAACTCAGACAGACGCGTGAACCTTTAACCATGCTTGAAGAAAAGATAAGTCATGTACTAAGAGGTTCATGGCCGTCCGGTGTTACCACACAAGATTGGAGGCGTGCCCGTGAGTGAGAAGAGCTCTTTCTTGGAATTAACGGCAAAAAATGAGGCTGCCATGGCTGAGGGTGGCGAGGAGAGAGTAAGAAAGCTTCACGAGGAAGGTAAACTGACTGCACGCGAGCGGCTTAATCTGCTCTTCGATGAGGGGACCTTTCAGGAGATGGACAGGTATGTCACGCACCGGTGCACAGATTTCGGAATGGGCAATAAGCAGTTTTTAGGAGATGGGGTCATTACCGGCACCGGAATGATTAATGGGAGATTAACGCATGCATTTGCCCATGATTTTACGGTCTTTGGGGGTTCAGCCTCTGAGGCTAATTCAAAAAAGATTTGTAAGGTGATGGACGCAGCCATGAAGCTTGGCACGCCGATGGTAGGTTTAAACGATTCCGGAGGCGCACGGATTCAGGAGGGAGTGCGCAGCCTTGCCGGGTTGTCCGATATATTTTATCGAAACACGAAGGCCTCTGGTGTGATCCCTCAGATTTCCGCTATCATGGGTCCCTGTGCCGGCGGCGCTGTTTATTCCCCTGCGCTGACAGATTTTATTGTCATGGTGAAGGATAAGAGCCATATGTTTGTCACAGGTCCTGATGTCATTCGAGCCGTGACCCATGAGGAAGTCACCAAAGAGGAGTTGGGAGGCGCTGAAACCCATAACTCAATAAGTGGAGTGGCTCACTTTATGGTAGGTGATGACAGTGAATGCATTGCCCTGATCAGGGAACTCCTTACCTTTCTGCCTCAAAACAACATTGTCGACAGTCCTACCCTAGGAAGTATGGATGACCCCAACAGGAAAGATAAGAAACTGAATGACCTGATTCCTGAGGACCCCAGGACCCCCTATCCTATGACAGAGCTTATCCAGACAGTCGTTGATAACCATTACTTTTTAGAGGTCCAGTCACAGTACGCTCAAAACATCGTCATCGGCTTTGCACGGTTGAACGGAAAATCGGTCGGAATCATTGCAAACCAGCCCATGGTTCTGGCAGGCGCTATTGATATCAATGCATCACGCAAGGCCGCACGCTTTATACGCTTTTGTGATGCCTTCAACATCCCGATCATCACGTTTGAGGACGTCCCGGGCTTTTTGCCGGGTAAAGAGCAGGAACTCAGTGGAATCATTCGCGATGGAGCGAAGCTGCTCTACGCATACTGTGAAGCCACTGTGCCCAAGATTTGCGTCATTACCCGGAAGGCTTACGGAGGCGCTTACATTGTCATGTCAAGTAAAAATATCGGAAGTGATTACAACTTTTCCTATCCGGGCGCCGAAATAGCCGTGATGGGCCCTGATGGAGCTGTGAATATCCTCTTCAGGAAAGAAGTTGCCGCTGCTGCGGATCCCGATGCAGTCAAACAGGAAAAGGTAAATGAATACAGGGAGAAATTTGCAAATCCTTATGTTGCGGCCGGTCTTGGTTTTATCGATGAGGTCATATTGCCTGAGGAGACACGCCAAAAATTGATCATGGCTCTGGACAGGACGATGACAAAGGCCGAGAAAAACCCTCCCAAGAAACACGGTAGCATACCCCTGTAAGAAGCAACTTTAAGGAGGTTTTTGGTGTTCAAGAAGATTCTGATTGCAAACCGGGGTGAAATCGTCATAAGAATTATCCGCACCTGCCGAGAGTTGGGTGTGAAGACCGTCGCTATCTATTCCGAGGCAGACCGTGATTCCATGCATGTACGATTTGCTGATGAAGCCTATTGTGTGGGTCCCCCGCCCTCTACCGAGAGCTATCTGAATATCCCGGCCATACTGGACGTTTGCCGCAAATCAGGGGCCGAGGCTGTCCACCCCGGTTATGGTTTCTTGTCCGAGAATGCCCATTTTGCTAAATGTTGCGAAGAAGCGAAGCTCGTCTTTATTGGCCCGGGTATCGATGCCATCGAAAAAATGGGTAACAAATCGGTTTCCCGGGCAACGGTGATAAAAAATAACGTTCCGGTCATCCCCGGGACTGAAAAACCCATATCTGCCGATGCGGATATATTATCCATCTGTCAGGACATTGGCTTTCCTGTAATGTTAAAAGCTGCTGCAGGCGGCGGCGGCAAAGGGATGCGGGTCGTTAAAAGCGGACAGGAATTGGAAGACGCGCTCCGTACTGTTAAAAGAGAGGCTTTTGCTGCGTTTGCGAATTCAGATATCCTGCTGGAAAGGTACTTTGAAGGGGCCCGTCACATCGAGATCCAGATTATGGCTGATCATCATGGAAATTATGTGCATCTCTTTGAGAGGGAGTGCTCGCTTCAGCGTCGTTATCAGAAGGTGATCGAAGAATGCCCGTCGCCTATCATGGATGAAGCGTTACGGTCCCGAATGACCACGGCTGCGATTAAAGCCGCTCAATCTGTTGGCTATGCAGGAGCCGGTACGGTTGAGTTTCTGGTAGATCATGACAGAAACTTTTATTTTCTGGAGATGAATACCCGTATTCAGGTTGAGCACTCTGTCACGGAGATGGTGACCGGAGTGGATATAGTGAAGGAGCAGCTGCTTGTGGCTTCAGGACATCCGTTAAGTTTCAGGCAGGCTGATCTGAAGATTAATGGAGCTGCAGTGGAGTGCCGCATCTATGCAGAGGACCCTGAAAACAACTTTCTTCCAGCCCCGGGACATATCAAGGAATTGACCTTGCCGACCGGTCCATACGTCCGAGTGGACAGCGGGGTTTATTCCGAAGGAGATGTGTCCACTTATTATGATCCAATGATTGCCAAGATCGCCACCTGGGGTAAAACAAGGAATGAGGCCAGGCTCAGGATGCTCCGGGCACTGGAGGAGTGTAAAATATACGGTATAAAGACTAATATTCAATTTCATAAAATGCTTCTTAAAAATGAATCTTTTATTCAAGGGGATATTCATACAAAATTCATTGACGGTTTGGGCCCCTTTAAGGTCACTGTCGAAAAGGAAAACCATGATATAGCCATCATAGCTGCAATCTGCTCTCGTATTCAGACAGCAGGCAGCAGTAAAATAGCTGAGGAAGTTCATGCAACAGATCAGCGTGATGCCTGGCGAATGGCAAGCAAATACCAATACTGGGCGACAAGGTTTTAGCTATGAATAATCCTATCAAGATGAAAGTCAGGGCTGGCAACTCCGTTTACGAGGTAGGGTATGTCCGGAACGGGGACCTTATTGATGTCCAAATAGACGATCGGAAATACAGGGTCAATGCCCACTCAATCCAAGAGGCGTTATACTCTATCTTGATTGAGGGCAAATCATTCGAAGCCATGGTGAGCCATAAGGACAATCATTTCACGGTGGGTTTTAAAGGATATGAATTTGACCTAGAATTTTTTGACCCAAGGGCTCGTAAACCTGCCGCTGATACGGGGAAGAGAATCGCAGAGGGCATCCAGCGTATCAAAGCGCCCATGGCCGGCAGGATTATCAGTATCCTTGTCAAAAAAGGAGATGAGGTTCAGGAAGGTGCGGGGCTGATCATTCTGGAAGCGATGAAGATGGAAAATAAACTGGTGTCGCAGGGGACTGGAATCGTGCTGGATGTCCTTGTATCCCATAAAGATACGGTCGAGTCCGGCCGGGACCTCATGATTGTAGAAATGGGTAAATAGCCAGGCCGAGGGTCAGGAATGTAAAGAACGTGTTCGTCAAACCGAAGCCATTCAGCGATGAAAACCCCCGATATCAACTTAATCACAAATTGTCAATTGGTTCAGGGATTGACAAAAGATGAACTGGATCGGTTGATTGCAGTCTGTGAAATGAAGCAATTTACAAAAGGAAACATATTATTTAAGGAAGGAGATACGTCAAAAAATATATATGTTGTTGCAGAAGGCCGTCTGGGAGTCCGTAAGCGTATCATCGATAAAAAGGATGATAATATCCCTTTGGCACCTGTCATTGCAGAACATGGTGTGGGAGAAATCGTCGGAGAATTTTCATTCTTTGATGGGAATCCAAGATCAGCGGAAGTATTTGCAATGATCGATACCTGGGTGTTGATTCTTGATTCCGAAATGTTTCATCATTTTACGGATAACTTTCCTCAAGTATCTCAAAAGATTACAGTCAATATCATAAAAATATTAATAGGCAGGATGCGAAAAGCAAATCAACGACTTTCAATCGCTCTTGAGTGGGGTTGGGAAGTTCACGGCTTCGTGAATAGATGACTTTATCAAAATGTGAGGGGGAAATGATCTTATGATCACCCCCACCTTAATCCTCCCCCATCAAGGGGGAGGAAAGTTTTTTAGAGAATTGGATGTCCCGCAGCTCTGCTGCGGGGTACTTCACTAAAACATCTGAAAAAAACAAAAAAGGCCCATCAGTATTTGATCATCCTAAATAGGCAGTGAAAATAGATGTATATCATCGCCGGCCCCAACGGCAGCGGCAAATCGACCTTTGCGCAAGAATTTATACAAGAGAAAAATCTAACCTTTGTCAATGCGGATATCATTGCCCAGGAATTAGAGCCGAATAATTTAAACCGAAGGGTTATGTTTGACGCCGGGAAGATTTTTTTTCAAAGAATCGATCAATTGGTCAATGAAAAGGTCTCTTTTGTCATTGAAACCACTTTATCCGGAAGATATACCACGAAACTGATCGACAAATTAAGAAAAGAAAACTATAATGTTAAAATGGTGTATATCTTTGTCGAAACTCCCCTCTTGTCGATTGAAAGGATTAAAATAAGAGTGCTGAATGGCGGCCATCATGTGCCGGATGATGATGTCATACGGAGATATATGAGAAGTAAAATAAACTTCTGGAACACCTATCGAACTCTGGTGGATAGCTGGGAGATATATGACAACAGTGGAAAAGTATTCTTGCCCGTTTGCATAGGCAAAGGACTGGATTACATTATCTTAGATCATGAAATGTATGAGACGTTCAGGGAGGATTTATCAAATGGAAAAAGAAACTGATGAAGAATTCCTTGAGCGCTTAAAAATTGGGAATCGAGCCGTCAAAAAGGCTCAGGAACTCAACTGGAAAAAAGGTCTGCCGAATGTCTATTCTAAAAATAAGAAGATATTCTATGAATATCCCGAGGATACCCATAAAAAAAGGGATGAGGATAAGAATAGCTGATGGGATGAAAAAAATGGGAACAAGCTACTTCTCCTCGCTCGTCTGCGGAACTCGCGTCGCCCTCTCGTTGTCGGGCTTACCGCTCAAACAGTCCTTGACGTGCGCCAATCGCGCACCGCTTCGTTCGGCCTAAGCGGGTACCCCAGAGACTTCTGCAATCCTGCGCTCAAGGACAGGATTCCGCCTGGAGGAAACAGTAATTTATTTTGCGGAACGCTATAGATAATAAAAGTCTTATATCTTGGTACCCTCAAGAGTAGCAGGACCGAAAGGCGTGATGGCCTGACCCGACATCTTATCCCCGTTCATGGTTACTTTAAAAGTGATAGCCAGAAGTCCCTTGGGGCTCGGTATCTGAGCCGACCATTCGAGTTCATTGCCGTTTACCGTACCGCCGGAAAATTCTGCCTTGCCCATCATTGATTCTGATGACCCACTTACCGAAGTGCCGTCGATTTTCAAAACGACTTTGCTTTCCTGCGGCCCCATCGGGGACTGTACTACAACCTTGTATGTGCCGTCAAATGCCATAATTACACCTCCTTATACTGTTAGGACCATGCAGGATGGAACCGGCTTTCCATCCATAAGTACCGTGCCCGCGCCGCATGCCCCTTCGTGGCATTCTATTTTCGTACCAGTCCTGCTATAGTGAACTTGCCGGATTTGACTCCCCATAGCCAATTCCCGTATCGAGCAATTTTCTTTGCGAACACCATATTGAAGATCCATTTGGCGAGTGGATTATCAAATACATGGGTTTTTCCTATGTTCTTGTCGAATTCTTCTTCTGTGATTCCAATAACTCTGCAGAAGGAAGCTATCTTTTCATCCGGTCTTGTCCCATCCAAATACAGCTGCTTCATCTCTTCAATAGACTCCTTCCTTGTCATAGTCCCCATCCTTATATTACAGCATATTTCAGCTGCTGTCTCATGTAATCCTTTCCTATATTCCATATACCCTTTGATAGGTTCCAGCGTACAGCTTGTGTGGGAAAACAGCTCTCCCGGCTTTTTCCAGTTGCATTCTTCCTGTAAAATTCTCATTAGTTCATCCCTGTCCTGCAACCAGTTGACATAGTTTGACAAGGGAAGGTATATTGGCCATTGGACATCTTTCTGGGCTAAACACTTTTCCAAAGGACCGAACATTTCCTCCATGACTTTAGACAAAATAGGTTTATCAAACCTTTGTAAGGCGCGAAAATGACCCATTCGAGCTATCTTAAAAAAGTTTTTAATTTCTGAACCTGTCTCTTCATTAGTCGGAATTTCCCAGCTCTGATCCCCTTCTCTCTGTCCTGCAGATTCACCCATGAGAACGAGGGGTATTCCCTCTTTTACACAGATGGGAATGGCAAGGAGTCTGGCCCATACCAGGCAATAACACATTCTTCCCATGTTCTTGAACAAAGCCCTGTATATTCTTTTGGTAGTATCTTCATCCAGTTCAGCAACCCGGTGTTCAATGCCAAGTTTCTTTGTAGCATTCTCCATATTCATCAGGGCTCCTACTGGCGAAAGATAATTCTTCCAGGTAAAAGCTAATGGTCGAACCTTTAGAACTTTTTTCGCATACCAGAGGACATAAGAACTATCTTTTCCGCCAGTAAACGGTACCAGGACATCATAGTTTCCTCTTCCCTTATAGTGACCAATCAATTCCTTCAGTTCTTCCTCCTTGGTTTTCCAATCCACGGGCTTGGGAGCAACAAAAGTCCTACATTCTTCGCAAACTGCGACATTATCCTCCACCGGCGCTATACATTTGTCACACAGTTTCATGGCAATCCTCCTTTCATTAGTAACTCAGGTTCCGCACCTTTGATTTGAGTCAAACAAGTGCGAAGCAAGGCTTTGGCGGCTGCAAGTCCGCAGTAAAGCCCAAGATGGCATTCCGCATTGTGACACGGGCCTTTAATGTCATTTTTTGGCCCAAACACCATATTCATTTTTTGGCCCAAACACCCATTTTGTGACTTTGTTAAGCCTTGGTTTGACATAGAACCTTCTGATCAAATTCATTAGGATGTTTTTTGAATCACTATACATCCGGCCCAGGTATTGATCAAAGTCTTGTTTAGAGATGTCAAAGGTATCACAGAATCCCTTTATAGCCTCATCAGGCGTCATACCGTCCATATTCACTAGCTGTAAATCCTTGAGGGGTCTCTTCACGGCTAACTCCTCCGGTTCTGATACTTACACTCAATTCTGACCTTGTTTCGACTAAGCCGGTTTCAGCTTTCCTGTTGAATACGAGGGCTCTGTTCATACAATTCCTTCCCCAAAATTTTCCCCTCTCAGGCCGGGCTCCGGTCCTGTTCATAAGTATTAAACCCTCAAGTGCGCTTTCCTTTTAACGGAAGCTACTTCATTAGGAATGTTGAATTGATTATATCAAAAAAGCCTTTATTTTGTCAATCCATAAGGTAGTGACCAGCGGAGAGTAACCTTCATTCGATAGACTGCTTTTACGTACCGATCCGAATCGACACAATTCGGCACGCTGGCCCATCGAAAGCATCGACAATTGGCAAAAAGCCTCGAATTTAAAGAGCCTGACCCTATGCCTCGGCTAATCGGCTGTTTCTTTTCTAAAATGCAGCCCAGGCCTACGATAGTGCAGCCACGAGGGCCGTACGTTCGCCAGCGCTAACAGTTTACTAATCCAGAGCGTCAAAGGCCTGTCCCAGTCCATTGGAGACGACCATTCCGGTCGACGTCTTACGATACGATCAAGCTTTTCCTTACAGTTTTCAGCAAGCCCAGGTGCGATATAATATACAGGGTCGAAGAGGTCCTGGCCCGGAGAAATCACGCCTTCCTCCGTCGCAATCGATACCATCTTTGTACCTTCGTAGATCCGTATACCAAACGAGGCAAGAACGATGTTGGAGGGTGCGCAGCTATTCAAAAAAGCCTGTGCCTCATCCACGTCCGCCCACGTCTCCCCTGGAGCGCCGAACAATAAACCGGAGGAAAATGGCAACCCGGCATCATACGCGGCTTGCGTGGCAATCCGGATTTCGTCCTGCCCAAACGGTTTTTGCAGCACCGCAAGCATCTTCGGAGTCGCCCCATCAAAGGTGAACTCCACCCCGATGCAACCGGCTTCCAACATCGCCTTTGCCATTTCTGCGTCGAAGCCAAGTGGGATACATTCCGCCATCCATTTCACCGGCAATTTACGCCGACCCATTTCGGCGCAAATTAGCAGGGCGTTCTCGCGTGGGTAATTAAAGACGCTGTCCACGAAATAGAAATAACGAATCTTGGGATCTCTCACAACCATTTCAATTTCGTCCACAACTGCCTCCGGGGGACGCAGGCGGTAACGACTCCCTTCGATTAAAGGGTAATCGCAATAGATGCAATGAAACGCACACCCGCGTTTGGTCTGTATGCTAACAAATCCTCCCTTTCTAAGATATTTCTTGTACTGACAGAGTTCGTGCGCAGGAAGAGGCAACTCCCCTAATTGCTCGATGGCCTTGGCCGGAACGCAAGCATCTGCCGCGTCAATAGATTCTACGGTAATCACCCCACGGAGCCCGTTCAGCGATTGTCCGGCTTCCAACCGTGCCAGCAATTCGATGAATACCTGTTCGCCTTCGCCAATGACACCGCAATCTGGCTGCACCCTCCGCATCCAACCGCGCGGCGATACAGAAAACCCGCTTCCTCCCAGAATTAGGGTCCCCTTGAATACCTCTCTGACTACTTTAGCCAATTCGCATACTTCCCCGACAAATACCTTAGGTGCAAGGACGTAGCAGTTGTCGAGGTTGCGAATGCTGAAGGCAACAGCCTGAAAACCGCCACCCGCCAGTCTTTTCCGTAAAGCTTCCCGTGGTGAAGATTCAGGGCCCAAATCCAAGAAATGCACATCGTGACCTGCAGAACGGGCGGATGCAGCAACGCATAGTGCTCCGTACGGCGCAACAGGATTAAGCCCACTCTCCCGGTTGGTAGCAACTATCAATAATTTCATAAATACATCTCTTCAATTAGTTAGAGGCATGGCCATCCCCTTTATCCTTCCAGGTCTTTATACACGGTCCATGATTTTGATGCACTCATATATTTTCAAAGTACTTAATATCGTTATAAAAACGATTGTACTGGAAAAGATAATCTTCATTGAGGCTGATCTTCTTGTTCTCGATATTGATGAAGCCGTACTCTTCTAACTCCTTTATAAATTCAATCTCGGTAGGGTCCACAAAAAACTGCTGCTTGAACATGGCAACGTCCATCTTTGTCATAGTGGTAGCTCGTAACATATCCATTAGATACAATGTTATTGGAACGTGTGGGTCTTTGCTCCGAAGAAAAAACGCCGGGAAAATACCCTGTTTAACGCTCTTCATGTAACTATTCCTTTCGTAAACTTTCTTGTAGAGTCCTCTTATAGCTACGGTTCCTCCTTCTCCCGCTGTCCCAAAGCTTAATAGCTCCTTTCTAGGCAATATTGCCTTGGCATTTGTATATTCGGAGATTGTATCCTTATTTCGTGCATATTCACACATAAAATAATTAACAAAGCCCGCTTTCTTAAATACTTCTCTAATGTGGTAGTACATTTCCGATTGAGCAATCAAGCGCCGTTCTCTTTCGTCCTGAGTACTCTTGCGCCCGAGACTATAAGTTGCAATGTGAGTGACACCATTGTTGATAGCATAATCAACATCCTCATAAAACATTTGAGGGGTTTGGGCATCAAAGCCGTAAATTAAATCAACATTGAAATTCCAGCCCCCCTTAGCGGTTATTTGAACGGCATTTCTGGCTAAATCTCCCGTATATGTTCTACCCATTTCCTTTAGTGGAGCGTCATGAAATGACTGAATACCTAAGCTTAATCGGTTTATACCCAAATCCCTGTATGCGTCCAGCTTGCTGAAATCGAATGAACTCGGATTGACCTCCAACGAAATCTCGGGGACATGGTCTTTAATAAAATAACGCCTTAGTTGTTCCATTATCTTTGCTAGGGTGTTCAACGGAAGCAAGGAGGGGGTACCTCCCCCAAAATATATCGCGGTAGGGTTACTTTTTATCGCGGTGTAACTACCCAATAATTCTATTTCCTTGATGAGACAATCACAGTACTCTTCGATGTCTTTTACGTTCGAATCCCTACTGTAGTTACAATCTCGACAAATGTTGGTACAAAACGGTATATGCACGTATATGAGGTACGGACGAGCGGGTATAAACTTGCCTAAATCTTCGCCTGTAGCCGCTTTGATAAGGGTTTTATAAAAGTCCCGAATGATCGGTGCATATTTTTGAATGAGCTTTTCCCTTGCGATAGCCTTTTCCATGACATTCCTCCCTGTTTAAGTGATATGATATTAAGTTTAACGTCATTACAGCCATAATCGACTGTTCTACCAGTTTTGTTGTAATCTGTATTTTGTATGGATTCATGCTCAAAGGTTTGGCTTTTTCTCCTCTTTCCGATCAATCTATTGGATACCCGATTAAATACGTAATGGGCAATTTCAATCTTCGGTTTACTCCAGTCGCAACTTGTCCAATCTCCCACTTATACCTTTCAGATGCGATTGAACTGACCATTTCTTTTAGCTCCTCAGGAGAATAACTTCTCAAATGTGAAACCACACCGTCAAATGTTGGTATGATCAGCGCAATTGGGATGATGTATGTCCAAAAAAACCTGGAAAAGGTAACCGGTCGAATAAACGGTGTTAATACAATAATTAACAAAGGAAATAAAATAGGTGTGGTAAGCACGGTGCGCAGATTTCGTTCCGTGAACTCAAAAATTCCAATGGCCTTTCTCTTTCTCGCTGCATCATACAAAATTGCCTTTGCAACGTCAGGACGAAAGTGATGAAAGCCGCTGAAGATTGTCCGCATCCCGTCCAGATGAGACGGAACATCGGTTGCATCAACCGACTCTTCAATAAACCCGATTTTGCCATCAGACTGCGCTACGATTTGTTGAAACGCCTCCAAATTAGGATACTTATCTGTAAGCGTGACAAATATATCCATTTCTTTGGTCAATTTCACCCAGGGGCCTGAGGCGCCTGAACACAAATCGATAATATGCTTACTTCTTATTTGTGCCAAAACTCTCTCGATTAGAGGTATGGCAGCCGTATAGAAACCGAAGGTCATATTTAGGTGTTTCAGAAAGTCCGTCAATATATTGCGAAAGACATTAGGGAGCCAAGATTGATCTTCTATTTCGAACAGATGAATACATCTCATTTAATATCCATCTTAAAGTAGAATTACCAACTATTGATCTCCTCAGGCTATCTTATGCCACACTGAAACATGCCCCTACTCTAGGATGGCACAAATATATAATAATAGGAGTTGTTTATCAAGGAATATTGACCCTAAGATGTGCCAGTGTCCTCCTCATACCTTTGAGCGCCACCCGAACAAGAGAAAAGATACTACTAATTACCAATTCAAATCAAGCATGCATGGCTAAGATGACTGGTCGATGAGTACAGGAAAGATTATACATTTCTTATTTTGCGTCGGTTTATCTTGGGCAAAGTATCAAGCTGAAGATGCTGGTTGAAAGAATCTTTATTGTGTCGAAGCGGTTTTTTGGAGTTCCAAGCTTTTTTAACTACGCGATTGCAGATGGAATCTTCAATTTGCTCTATCCGGATAAGACGGCACGGCGAGGAATCAAACCCAAGACCCTCGATGACTTTCAGCTATGCTTTGACATCGGATAGTAAAACTCAGGAAACTCCAGAAAGAATTCTCTTGACACGATTTCTATTCAAATATACAATCCTACAAATTTTAGTGTAAAGATAATGTTTCCGAGTCGCTGCGAGCTTCGAGAATGGCCCGTCACAAGCACAAAGCTCGTTAGCGGC
>Ga0315293_10000402_pt1 | contig 39792 bp, 33 predicted proteins | sample YL17G13_20_MG_FD_203071 | JGI IMG/M metagenome (GOLD analysis project Ga0315293, IMG submission 203071) | Sediment microbial communities from Yellowstone Lake, YNP, Wyoming, USA - YL17G13_20 | ecosystem: Environmental > Aquatic > Freshwater > Lake > Sediment | place: USA: Wyoming | collected... | reverse complement strand
CCTCCCTCCACCCCTCACCCGGCGAATCTCATAGCCCTCCTTTTCCGCCAGGACGGTGTAGCGGGGGCCGTCGATGCCGTGGTAAAACCAGGGCGGCGTGAACGCCGACGCCGCCGCGGGCGCCGCCGCGTGCGCCGCCGCGCTGGCGGGGCGGGCGGTCGAGGCCGATAGGCCGACCAGGGTGGCGACCGCCGCGGTGGCGCGGGAGACGGCGGCACGCATGGCGGGAGGAGGAGTGACGCCGCAGCTGGCCCCCCACACACTCCCGCGGCCCGCCCCGGCTCCGCCACCCACCCCCCACCCCGCCTGTCGCCATCGTGCCCGACGCCGCCATGGCGGTCGAGAAGAAGCCGCTCAAGATTTGCTGCATCGGCGCGGGCTACGTCGGTGGTGCGTGTTGTTTTGGGTGGAGGGGCATCGCCGCGATCTGGGTGTGCGCTGTACGCGCGAGTGGCGGGCGGCGCGGCGGCGGGCGCGGTCGCGGCGCCCGCCCGCGGCTCGGGCGGGCGCGCGCCGGGCCGCCCCGCCGCCCTCCGCCCCCCCACACGCGCCCCAGAGGCATGACGGATCGTGCCTGAATCGCGGCGCGGGGCGGCAGGGTCGGCCGAGCCCTGCCCGCCGTGCGCCGCGCGGCGTGCCGCGCGCGCCGGGCGCTGCGATGCGTGGCGCCCGCCCGCCACCCGCCCGCCCGCTGGCGGCGCACGGCCGCGGTCCGGCGACCGCGGCGCCCCCGGTGGCGCCGGCGTGGGACGCCGGGCGCGCCATTCGCGCCCGCTCCTCGCGCGCGGGGGCGTGAACGAGGGGCGCCTGGAGACCCCGGACCCTCCCGCCGCCCCCGACCCCCCCCCCCCATCCCTCCGCCAGGCCCCACCATGGCCATGATCGCGTTCAAGTGCCCCGACATCACGGTCGTCGTCGTCGACATCAACCAGGCCCGGATCGACGCGTGGAACTCCGACGCGCTCCCCATCTACGAGCCCGGCCTGCCCGAGATCGTCGCCGCGTGCCGGGGCCGCAACCTGTTCTTTTCGACCGACACCCACAAGCACGTCGGGGAGGCGGACATCGTCTTTGTGTCGGTCAACACGCCGACGAAAACGCGCGGCGTCGGCGCGGGCAAGGCGGCCGACCTCACCTACTGGGAGGGCGCCGCCCGCATGATCGCGGCCGTGTCGATGACGTCCAAGATCGTGGTGGAGAAGAGCACGGTGCCGGTCAAGACGGCCGAGGCGATCGAAAAAGTGCTCACGCGCAACGTCGCGGCGCCGGGCGTGCGGTTCGACATTCTGTCCAACCCCGAGTTCTTGGCCGAAGGTGGGGGGGGCGGGGGGGGCGCCAGGGAGGATGGTCGAGGGTGAACGAGGGAGGGCGCGCGGTCGCCCACCACCCCCCCTCGCCCCCCCCCTCTTCCGCAGGCACCGCCATGGCCGACCTGGCCGAGCCCGACCGCGTCCTCATCGGCGGCCGGGACGACGAGTTCGGGCGGGCGGCCGTCGAGAAACTGGCGGCGGTCTACGAACGCTGGATCCCGTCGCCGCGCGTGCTGCGCGCCAACCTGTGGTCGGCCGAACTCTCCAAGCTGACCGCCAACGCCATGCTGGCGCAGCGGGTGTCGTCCATGAACGCGATCTCGGCGCTGTGCGAAGCGACGGGGGCGGACGTGGAGCAGGTGTCGAAGTGTGTGGGGACCGATTCACGCATCGGGCCCAAGTTTCTGAACGCCTCGGTCGGCTTTGGCGGGTCGTGCTTCCAAAAGGACATCCTCAACCTCGTCTACATCTGCGAAACCGTGGGCCTGCACCAGGTGCGAGGCGGCGGAGGGAGAGAGAGAGAGAAATGGGAGTTGGGAGTGAGAGAGGGCGCGGCGACGAAACGGCCACACCCACCCCTCCCCCCTCCTCCCCTCCCCGCCAGGTGGCCGAATACTGGCACTCGGTCGTGCACATCAACGACTACCAGAAGCAGCGCTTCGTGGAGCGCGTCATCGAAGCGATGTTCAACACAATCTCGGGCAAGCGCGTCGCGGTCCTCGGCTTTGCGTTTAAGAAGGACACGGGCGACACCCGGGAGACGCCGGCCATCGACGTGTGCCGGGGGCTGCTGGCGGACGGGGCGTCGCTCGCCATCTACGACCCGCAAGTGACCGAGGCGCGCATCCACGAAGACCTCCACCTGGGCAAGTTTGAGTGGGACCACCCGCGGTCGTCCGCGGGGCCCGCCGCGACGCCCCACAAGGACGATGTGACGGTGGCCGAGGACGCGTACGCCGCGTGCGCGGGGGCGCACGGGTTGACCGTGATGACCGAGTGGGACGAATTCAAAACGCTCGACTTCCGCCGCATCTTCGACGGCATGATGAAGCCCGCGTTTGTGTTTGACGGGCGCAACATCCTGGACCACGCCGCGCTGCGGGACATCGGGTTCGTCGTGTACGGGCTCGGCAAGCCGCTCGACCCGTTTATCAAAAAACAGTGACCGGGTCGAGGTGGGCGGGGTTCCGGCGTGGCGCGCTGCGCGCGTGGGGTCGGGGCGCGCGGCGGGGTGTGCGGGGGGTTTGGCGGGGCGCGGCGGGCTGCTATACTAGAACTGCCGGGCAGAACGAGTCGCGCCGGCGGCGGCGCGCGTCTCCTCTCTCACACTCGCGCCCCATGGCCTCCACCTCGTCCGATGACTCCCAGGACGCCGCGTGGGCGACCGCCGTGCGCGCGCTGGCCGCGCGCGGGGCGGCGGCCACGCCGCCCGCGCCGGCGCGGGCGCCCGCGCCGGCGGCGCGGCGGTCGCCTCCTCCCAAGCCGCCCCCGCCTCCTCCCCCACCCAAAGCTGAAGCCCTGTTTCAGGAGCTCGCCCGCACGCCGACGCCGACGCCGGCGAAACCCGCCTCCGCGCGCAAGCGCGCAGCGTCGACGCCGCCCCCCGGCGCGCTGCCGCTGACGCTGGCGCCGGGGGGCGCCGCCGGCGTCGCCACCTCCGTCATCGCCGAACTACCGCCCGGCGTCGAGGTCGCCGGGTCGGGCGCGGTGGGGCGCGTGGTGGACACGGGGCGGGCGCTCGACCTGGCGGGCACCCTCTGCGCCGCGGCCCACGTCCCCACCGCGGGCACGCTTGCCCTGGCAACGCTGACGAGTGTTGGAGGGATCCAGGTGATGCGGGTCGACGGCCTGTGGCGGTCGGTCGTGGCTGTTGAGCCGGTCGACGGCGGAGGCGTGGCGGCCGACGACCCCGAAGGCGCAGCCGTCGCGGCCGCCGTAGCCAAGTGGGACGTGGACCCAGATGGCAATGACGAGCGTCCGCGGTCGGCCAAGGCCAAAGGGGGGGTGCGCAAGGTGCCGGCCAAGAAGGCGAAACCCGCGGCGAAAGGCCGTCGGCGCGGGCGCGGCCGAGAGCGCGAAAGCCGCACGTGAGCGCTCGAGTTTGTCGTGCCTACAGTGTGCCCACACGCCCGAAAGCAAAGCAGCCCCCCTCCTCTCCTCATCTCTTCAAAACGTGGGCTCGCCGTTGCCGTCGTCGTCGTCGCCGTACCCGTCGTCGTCGTCGAACGCCTCCCCCACGAGGTAGTCATCGTCGCCGTCAGCGTCGTCGTCCGACTCTTCGGCGGGGCCGGGGGGTCGGGCGTCGTCGTCGTCGCCGTCGGCGGGCGGCGCGGCCGCGAGCGGCGCGCTGCGCGGGTCGGCGGACGACGCGGGGTTGTGCGACGGGTCGCCGGGGGCGCCGCCGTCGCCGCCGCGGCGTTCCAGGGCTTCCAGTCTCTCAAAGAGCCCGCCTGCGGCTTCCGCCGCCGCCGCGCGCGCCGCTGCGCCCGACCAGTAACCCTCGCCGCGCCCTCCCGCCGCCGTGGCCGACGCGTCAGCGTCCGCCCTCGAGTAGAGGTCCGCGGGCACGAGGGCGGGGTGCAGGGTCATCGCCCCCGCGAGCGCCGCGGCGTCGGCGCCGGGCGCGAGGAAGCAGGGCGACTGGCGCCACGCGGTTTCCAACCGGGTCCACACGGCGAGAAGATCGTCCTGGTGTGGTGTGACCGGGTCGAGGGGCGGGAGAAGGATGTCCTGGGAGAGACGAGATGGGGGACGGTCGGCCGCCGCGCCGCATCGGCGCCCGCGGGCGCCGCGCGTCCCCCATCCCGGCTAGTCGGCCATGCCACAACCCCTTTTGCACGTTCCCACCCTTTTGCCCTTACCGGAAACAGCTTGGGCGACCCTGGCGGCTCTTCGCCGTCACTCCCGTCGGCGCCCGGCGCGGACGGGGCGCCGGGGCCCCGACCGCGGCCCCGACCGCGGCCCGACATGCAAGTGACGAGGGGAAGGGCGCGGGAAGAGAGTGAGAGGCGCTGGCGCGAATCGCTGGCGCCACTGCGAGAGCGCAGAGTCGCCCGGAGACCGCCGTGCCCATGCTGGCGCATCGTGCACATGCGTGGCGCCCACGCCCAGTGCGGCGCTCGATCGCCGGGCGCCCCAACCGCCTCCCGCCGCCCGTCCTCGCCGCGCCCCTCGCCGACTCGGTCGCCTCGTCCCTCCACACCCTGCCCGATGGCACGCGGCTGGAGCTGCTGACAGCGGGCGGAGGAAGGGGGAGCGGCGCCAACCCCGCCCCGCCCTCTCGCCCCCCTCTCCTCTTTGTCCACGGGTCCGGCCACGCGGCCTGGTGCTGGCGCGAGCGGTTTCTGCCCCACCTGGCGGCGGACGGCTGGACCGCGACCGCGGTGTCGCTGCGCGGGCGGGGAGGGTCGGACGCGCCGCCGGCGGGCGCGCGCGCGGGCGGCACGCTCGCCAGCCACGCGGCCGACGTCGCTCACGTCATGGCGGCCATGGAGGAGGTTTATGGACGCAGCCCCATCGTCGTCGGGCACTCGTTCGGCGGCTTGGTCGTTCAGCGGCTGCTGCTTGAAGCGGCGACGGGCGCGTTCCCCTCCCCGTCCGGCGCCGCCCTCCTCGCCTCCGCTCCGCCCTCTGGCAACTCAGCCATGGTGCGCCGCATCGCGGCCGCGCGCGGGCTCTGGTTTTCGGCGCGGCTGACGTGGGGTTTTATTTCCCGGGGGTACGCCAAGGACGCCGCAACCGCGCGGCTCATGTTCTTTTCAGACGCCCTGGCTGATGCAGAGGTGGAGAGGTACGTCGGGTTGCTCGCGGCCAACGACGGCGCGACGCCCGTGCTCGACGTGGCGCGCCTTGGCAACGAGACGCCCCTGCCGCCCCTCGGCCTCCCGCCTCCCTGCCCCGGCTTTGTGCTGGGCGGCGACGCGGACGCCGTGGTCGACGTGGGCGCGCTGCGGGAAGCCGCGGCGTGGCTCGGCGCCGGGGAACCCGTCATCCTCCCTGGCGCGGGGCACGACGTGATGCTGGACGCGACGTGGCGGGATGCGGCGGACGCGTTGGGCGCGTGGGCGGCGGGGGTCGAGGCGTAGCGCGTGGCGTGAGGCAGAGAGGGACGAGGGAGGGGCGGCGCCGGCGCGCTGCGCGCGCCACACGCCTCCTCGCCTGCTGCAACCACCCATGCAGCGCCACGCGGCCCGATCCCTGGCGGTCGCCGCCGCGCGCGGGTGGGCGGTGGCGACGCGGGGCGGCGCGCCGGCGCCCACGCCACGCCGCGTCCCGGCCGCGTTCTCCGCCACCCGCCGCCTCTGGTCGAGCCGCGAGCCGCCCAAGAATCCTCACCACGCCGCCGCTGACGCGGCGGCGGCGGCGGCCGACGCCGCCGACGCGCGCGCCGACGTGGCCGAGGAGGCGGCGACGAATGGCGACGCCGAGGCGACTGCGGCGGCGGCCGAGGCCGACGCCGAGGCTCTGGCAGCCGATCTCCAAGCGGCCGCGACGGCAAACGCGGCCCTCAAAGACCGGCTCGTGCGCGCTTTGGCCGACATGGAGAACCTGCGCGAGCGCACCGCGCGCCAGGCGGAGAGCGCGAAAGCGTTTGCGGTGCAGGGACTGGTCAAGAGCCTGTTGGATGTGGCGGACAATCTGGAGCGGGCGAGGGAGGCGGCGGGCGTCGGCGCCGACGCGGCCGACGCGGACGCGACGGCGCCCAAGAGGCTATCGGCGCTCGTCGAAGGCGTGGATTTGACCGAGCGCGTCCTCCTCTCCGCCTTTCGCGGCGCGGGCGTCGAGCGGTTCGACCCCGCCGGCGCGCTGTTCGACCCCAACGAGATGGAGGCCGTCTTCCAAGTCCCCCCGTCCCCCGGCGGCCCTCCCGCGGGCCACGTGGCGGCGGTGGCCAAGGTGGGGTACCGCCTCAACGGGCGCGTCGTGCGGCCAGCGCAGGTGGGGGTGGCGCGCGAGGGGTGAAGGGAGAGAGGAGACGAGTGTTGGGGCAGGCGTTCTCCCTCCCGTCTCGGCCGGCCACACGGCGCTTCTTCTGTGAACTGATGCGGGGGCGCGAGGGAGGGAGAGGGGGAGAGGGTGGAGAGATGGGCGCGGCGGCCCGCCTGGGGTGGGGGTGGGGTGTGGGGCGGTTGCTCGCCCTCCCAGGCTCTCCCTGCGCCGCTGCGTCTGTGACGAGAGAGAGAGGTGGAGAACCGGGCTTGTCTCTCGCCTCTTCTCATCACACGATCCGCTCGAGCTCGCGCGCCACCGTGAGCGCCTGCGCCACCAGCTCCGCCCCCGGCGCGCACCCCGCGCCCGCCGCCGTTGCGGCGGCGGCGCCGCGCGGAAAGTGGACGCGGCCGCCCGCGAGGCGCCAGCCCCGCGCGGACGCGACGTCGGCCAGCGCCGCCTCGTTGTCCAAACGCAGCAGGGACGCCGCGTCGGCCATCGTCAGCGATTCGTACGCCGCCTCGCAGCAGGTCGCCACCTCGCCGCGCACCGTGGCCAGCAGGCGGCCGAGCAGCGGCGCGGCCGCCGCGTCGGGCGGGCGGCGGCCTTCCGCGAGGACTTTGTTGTACGCGCCTTCCGCGAGCCAGGCTTCGAGGGCGGCGGCGTGCGCGACCGGGGGGGAGGAGGCGACGGTGGGGGGCATGGAGGCGACGTCCGCGTGAAACTCGGCGAGGCGGCCCGCGACGAGCGACCGAAGCAGGAGGAGGGCCCGAAGCAGGCCTTCCCGCGGCGACGGAGGGACGAGACTGCGCGCATCCACATAGTACGGCTTGAGCTGCGCCCCGTGGCGGTCGAGCGCGGCGTCGTCGCCGAGCTCGACGTCCAGCAACACCGCGGCCTCCAACCCTTCCCGTGCCAGGGACAGTTCTTGGGGGGCTGTGGGGGAGGGCTCGAGCATCGGGGGGAGGGAGGGGAGGGTGACGAGCGCCAGCTGAAAGGAGAGAGGAGGACAAGAGAGGGAGGAAGGTCGGCGACGCGCTCGACCTTCTCCTCTCGCCGCCTGCCTCGCCCCCTCTCTCTCACTGACCTGGAGTTCCACCAGGGCCTTGCGCGCTGCGTCGGCGTCCTTCTTCTTGGCGGCCGCCTGGGAAGCGGAGGGAGGGGGTCGGGCGCGGCGCCCAACGCCCTCTCACGCGCGTCGCGCGCAATACAGGCGCGCGATCAGGCGCGCGCTGGCGCATCGACCGGCGGCGCGCGCGCGTCCCCGCACGCTTGCGCCGCGCCATCCGCGCGGCCAACCGATGCCCGACGCGCCTCCTGTCCTCTCACCTTGAACGCTTCCAGGAGCTTGGTCGCGTCCTTGAGGGAGACGGCCATCGGGGCGGGGAAGAGGGAGAGGGAGAGCAGAGTTGTGATGGCCGACTGCGCGCACTCACTACCGGTCCGGGGCGCGCTCCAGCCCGCCCGCCGCCCCGCCTGGGGCGCGCATCGACGGCGGCGGCCGACACGCAACTCGGAGGCGCGCCAGGCCCGACCCTCTCGCATCGCCTCCTCCCACCCATCATGTACACGCCCTACTCCCCCAAAGACTGGACCCGGGACGCTTCCAAGTCGGACGCTCGCCGGGCCGGACGGTCGTCGCGCCACGGCGCGCGCTCGCACAACGCGCCGCTCCTCCCCTCGTTCCTCGTCTGCCTCAAGTTCATCGCGGCCGCCTTTGGCGCCGTCCTGGCCACGCTCGCGCTCGGCGCCGCGGTCGGCGCGGCGGCCGGCGTCTTCTTCGGGCGGCTGCCGGTCGCCGCGCTCGCGCCCCTCCTCCTCCTCCTCGCCGCGGGCGCGGAAGCGGTCGTCCGCTGGATGGAGGAGGAGGGCGACGGCTTCGATCCCAATCGTTCCTGGCACTCACCCCGCTGCGGCTTGGCGGGCGCGCTCGCCGCGGGCGGCGCGCTCGTGCTCGCGCTGCCCCCCGCGCTGCGCGCCCTCGCCGCCCTCGCCCGCGCCACCCTCTCCGGCTCCATGCTTGGCCCCGCCTTCCGCCTGCTCGTCTGGCGGCCACCCCTGTGGGTCGCGGCCCTGGAAACCGTCGCGCTCGTCGGCGCGCTGGCCGCCGGTGGCGAGCCCGCCCTCGCAACCGTGCTCACCCACCCCGCAGCCTGGTGGCTGGGCCCCGGCGGCGGCGGTCTGTGGGGATCGTTCGCGGGCCTGGTGGGGCTCGTTGGGGTGCTGGCGGCCGGCCGCGGTGCTGGCACGCGAGCCGAGGTCGTGACCGCCGCCTGCGTCACCGCGGCCCTCCCCCTCGCCGTCGCGGCCGCGGCGCGCTACGGGTTGGGCTGGTTGGGCCGTTGTATCGCGGCGGGGCTGTGCTGGTATGCGCTCGTGGGTCTGTGCGCGCGCGGCGCGGCGAGCGCTGCGACGGCGTGTACGCGCCCGTTCCTCCCCGCCGAAGCAGCACCCGGCGCGCCCGCCGCCGTGGCCCGCGTGTTGGCCGCGGGCGACCACTTTGAAGTGTTGGGCGTCGGAAGGGCGGCGTCGGATGCAGAGATTAAGGCGGCGTGGCGCGCGATCGTTCTCGTCGTGCATCCCGACAAGGTCGGCGACGCGCCCGGTGCCGCCGTGGCGACGTCGCGTGTCTCCGACGCGTGGGAAGCGCTCAAGACGGGGGCCGGCCGCGTGGCTCACGAGCGCGAGCTGGCTGACGCGGCGGCCGACGCGGCGAAGGCGGCCGCCGCCGCCGACCGCGCTGCCGCTGCTGCCACTTCCCCGACCCCGTCACCGCGCCGGCACCATCGCGCGTCCTGTGACGACGACAGCCCGGGAGGCTCCATCCCGACGCCGTGCGACTGCGCCGCCGGCCGCCACCACCTCCACCCCACCCGCCGCCCGCTGGCCGCGCCCTGCCCCGTGCACCGCGTGGTGCATGAGCTGCGCGAGGGTGACATCTGGTGCGAGGGCGGTGGGGGGCGCGGGCAGCAGCGCGGGAGCAAGAAGAAGCGCGCGTCGCGCGTCGAGAGGGCCTCCTACTTTCGCATCATCGACGGCACCGTCTTTGACGTCACGGACGCCGTCTCGTGCCCACACTCGGTCGTGCGGCGCATGGTGTGGGGGAGGCGTGGGGAGTGCGTGCTGGCCAATAGGCGGTGATGAGGGCCGCGCCCGCTTCTGTTTCCTCCGGACCCCTCCCCCGCACCACCATCCCTCCTTCATCCTCTGTAACCTCGACACGCCGTCCCAGCGCCGCCCGCGTCTCCCAGAACTCGACGCCCGCGGCCGACGCCTGCCTCGACATGCAGCGTGGGGCTCTCGAGCGCGCGCGCGCCGTGCGTGGACGGCGGCGCGGCGTTCCAGCGCACGGAGCGCGTGGCCGCCCAGACGCGGCGCACGGCCGCCGCCTGCGCCTTGAGCCGCAGCTCGCGCATGCAGAGGTCGAGCGTGTCCACCGGCTCGTGGTCGGCGGGGAGGGGAGGGGGCGGCGCCGCCGCCGGGAGCGCGTGGTTGGGCGGAGCCTCGGGGGGCGCCGCCGCCGCCTCGGGCTGCCCCCGCGGGCGCCGCGGGAGGTTACCCTCGCCGTCAGAGGAGATGAAGATGGTCCGAGGCGGCGAGGCCATGGTGGCGGGAGGGGGAGGGAGAGAGAGTGAAGCGGCGACCGCACTCGCGCCCGCGCACACTCGCGCCCCTCAAGATGGCGTCCACACCGGCCGACCCGCCCACCACGCCGTCGCAGCCCCCGAAAGTGGACCTGGGGGATTGGGCCGCGGTCAAACGCGCGCTCGACGATGCGACCGCCGCCGCCGTGCTCGCGCGCGGCTACGCCGAGGATGGGACGGTCTACTGGTGCAAATTAGGGCTGGGGCTCGCCAGGTGGGGATGAGGGCTGAGGGGAGATCGTTGGGGGGGGCGATGGCGCGGGATCGGCGCGCGGCCGGCCGCCCGCCCGCTGCCCACCCCTGCCACCAACCCCTCTCGTCCTCTTTCCCAGCTGCGCCGTCGCCCTGCTCGCCCAGTTCTATCCGGGAAAGCCTCCCGCCACCACTCCTTTACTCATCGCGTGCGTCGCCTCCTATGCCGCCCTCTCCGCCGCGCTCACCTGGCTCGCGGCGCGGATCGAGAAAGACTCCTTCCTCTTCACGCGCGCGACCGCCCGCGCCCCCGCGCTCGCCGTCTCCTCCAAGATGTCCCGCTTTGGCGCGGATTATGAGCTCTCGGTTGAAACGCGGAGCGGCGGTGGCGCGGCCGCCGCCGCCACGCTCGCCGCGCCCGACTTGCTCCGAGCCGACGGCGTCCTCCTCGTCCCCGCCCTGGCGCGCCGTGTGGGCGACGTGCTGGACAAGGTCGAGGCGGCGGCCAAGAAGAAAGCTTGAGAGGGGAAAGGGGAGGGGAGGCAGCACTGTGTGTCAATCGAGGACGCCACGACGCTAGACCACTCGGGGCGCCTCCGGCTCCTCCCCGCCCGCCAGCCGCCGCGCCGCCGCCGCAACGATCTCGGCCATGCCCCGGTACGACTCCTGCGTCACGCCCGCCACGTGTGGCGTGAGCACGACGCGAGGGTGAAGGGCGAGCGGGTGGCAGGGGTCGACCGGTTCCTCCCAGGTCACGTCCAAGCCCAAGCCGCCGGCGGCACCCGATGTCAACGCTTCCAAGGCCGCGTCAGGATCAACCAGGCCGCCGCGGGCGACGTTGACGAGCGCGGCGCCGCGTTTGGCCGCGCGCCAAAACTCGGCCCCAACGACCCCCGCCGTGCCCTCGTTATGGGCGCACGCCAAGAAGATGAGATCGGCGCTGGCGGCAAAGGCGTGCAGGTCGCCCCACGCGCCGCGCCTCCGCAGCGCAGCCGCGGCGCCCTCCCCGTTCTCCGGCCAGGGCGACCGGCGCACCGCGTCGACCATGACGCCCAGCGCAGCCAGGCGGGGCACCAACTGCCGCGCGATGTTGCCAAACCCGATGACAAGCGCAGTCTTGCCCGCCAGCGTCCGCCCCGGCGGCGCGCCGAGCGTGCGCGCGGCCAGAGAAGCCTGCAGCTCGGGCAACCGCCGCAGCACGGCCAGCGCCAGGAAGATGGCCATTTCCGCGCAGGAGACGGCGTTGGGGACGGCGTCGGACGGGATGTTGTGCACGGCGACAGCGTTGGCGGCGGCCGCCCTTAAATCGACGCCTTCCACCCCGACTCCATACTGCAGCACGTGCGTCAAACGACCAGCCGCGCCCGCTTCCAGCATCCCTGCATCGAGCCTGCACATGAGGGGCACCGCGAGCCGCGCGGTCGGCAACCACGCGGCCGCGTCGTCCCGGTCGCACTGCACGCACTCGATGGCCGGCGCGTCGGCTAGGGCTTCCGCCGTGTAGGCGAAGCCATAGTGCATGTCCCGCCCGCAGAACAGGACGCGGGTGGTGTTGGGCGGGAGGGGTGGTGGGGGTTGGGGGGGTCCCGCCATCGAGATAGAGGAAGCAGTGATGGTCGAAGCGGGTCGTTTGGGAAGGCCGGCGAGCTCAAAGAGGGGCCGCGCTGCGGCGCGGCGCATGCAGCGGGGGCGGCGCGCCTCCTACAGGCCGCGCCGCTCGCGGCCGCGGCCGTGCCACACAGCGGCGCCCGACTAGGGGGTGGGCTGATTGTGGCGACCACCCACGCCCTCGCCGCCGCCCCCGGTGCCGCCACAGAGCGGCCGATGGCAGCGCCCCCCTCCCCACACGCCCCCGTCGACAGCGACGACCCCGCCGTGCTCAGCCTGGGTCCCTGTGCTGCCGCGTACGTGGCACTAGAGGTAGGTCAGGGCCCAGGCCTGAGTGTGCGGCGCCCGGACGCGGACGCCTTCCAGCACCCCCTCCTTCGCCACAGGCTTGCCTCGGCGACACCGGCCGGGACTGGACCAAGTGCCAACAGCAGGTGGCCGCGCTGAAAGAGTGTTCTAAAAGGGAGGCGAAGGCCAAGGGCGACGCGCCGACGCCCGCCACCGCCTCATGACCTCCTGGGCGGGCGCCTCCACCTACCGCACCATCATGGCTGCGGTACGCCGGTTTCCATCCAAAAATCGGGGCAAGCTGGCGGCCGAAGTGCGCGCAGAGTTTCGCGCGCACGCCTCCACCCCCCCCGGCCCCGCCCGCGACGCCCAGCGCGCCCTGGCCCTCGACTCTCTGGCCAAGCTGCGCGCGTACGGCGGCGCGGCGGCGACCGAGGGCGAGGCGAGCATAGACCTGGGGTAGCAGGGGAGGGAGGAGAGTCGGCGGACGGCGCGTGTTGCACGGCGCGCCACTCCCCGCCCGCCCTCCCCACTGCGCGCGAGGCCGCGCGCGTCTCGCGACCAGCCGCCGCCCCCTGCGCGCCGCCGCCGCCTGCGGGCTCCGCATTCCGCCGCGGCCGCCCACCTCTTTGCTCCAATGGGCAAGAACGCGGGCCACAAGGCCGGCCAGGCCGCCCGCTTTGGCGGCGACTCTGGCGCGGCCGACGGCGACGCCGCGCGGCCGGGCCCGGCGCCAACGTCGGTCGACGCGACCTTCCACACCCCCGCCTGGCACGCCGCCCGCCTCGCGGCCATGACCAACGTGGACCGCGTGTCGTGGGAGGATTTTAAAAAGGCGCAGAAAGCGGAGGCGGCGGGCGAGGCGGCGTCGGAGGCGGTGACCGAAGAGGCGCAGCGCGCGTTTCGCGCCCAGCTCGATGCGGACCGGGAAAAAGCTTTGGCCGGCGGCTCGAATCAAGCTGGCCTGCGGGCCGCGCTGCGGGCCAAGGAGAAGAAGAAGGGGAAGAAGGAGAAGAAGGAGCGGAAAGAGAAGAAAGAGAAGAAGGGCAAGCCGTTGTCGCGCCGGTCGCGCTCGCGGTCGCGCGACAAGAGGAGGCGGTCGAGGTCGAGGGACCGGGACCGGGACCGGCGACGGCGGTCGCGGTCGTCGTCGTCGTCGGAGAGCGACCGCGGGCGCTGCCGTGCGCGCACGCCGCCTCCGCCGCAGCCCGCCACCGGCCTGCCCCGCCTGTCTGACTTCATGCAGCCTCCACCGGTGGCCAAGTGATAGAAGGAGGAAGGGGAGAGGGCGCTCTGCAAAACCAGAGAGAGACCGCCGGCAGCCCCTCTCACTCCGCGCCCCTTGCGCCCGGCGCCCCACCACCCTCCACCCCTCTTCACCATGTCGGGCCGCGGCGGCGCCCCCTCGGCCGCCGACCGCAGGCGCGCGTTCCAGCGCGGCATCGACGCAGACGACGCGCGGCGCAAGCGCGAGACCAACATCATCGAGCTGCGCAAGGCCAAGCGGGACGAGAGCCTGCAAAAGAAGCGGGCCGTGTTTGGGGACATGGTTCCGCCTGGGGGGGAGTTGATGGGGGCGGCCGAAGACTCGACGCGCGGGGGCGGGGCGAAGGTGCGCGGGGCGGGTTGCCGCCCTGCGCGGGCGCAGGAGCGTCAACCGCGGCGTGCGACGGGTGGCCGCGCCCGGCCGCGCCCCCCCCACGCCCCACGCCCGCGCGCGCCGTCGACCGCGCGCCGATCCCCCATCCCCCCGCACCCCACAGCTCGAGCAGCTGCCTCTCATGGTGCAGGGCGTGTGGTCCGAAGACCCGGCGGCCCAGCTGGAGGCGACGACCCAGTTCCGCAAGCTGCTGTCGATTGGTGAGACAGGAAGGGGGGCGGCGCGCGGCGTCGGCGGTGCGCGCGCGCGCACGTGCTTGCCGCGGGCGCCACGCCTTGCACTTGCCCGCGTGGGCGGCGGCCGGAAGGCAGGGAGCGCCCCAAGCCCGGGCGCGCGCCCCCACCGCGGCGCGCGCCCGCCCCTCCACCACCGCCCACACACTCTCCCTCCACCTGTTCCGCAGAACGCAACCCGCCCATCGAGGAGGTCATTGCCCAGGGCGTCGTCCCCCGCTTCGTCTCCTTCCTGCAGCGCGCCGACGCGCCCGCGCTCCAGTTTGAGGCCGCGTGGGCGCTCACCAACGTCGCGTCCGGCACGTCGGACCACACGCGCGTGGTGATCGAGAATGGCGCCGTGCCCGTCTTCGTCGCGTTGCTGCGGTCGCCGTGCGACGACGTGCGGGAGCAAGCGGTGTGGGCGCTCGGCAACGTCGCCGGCGACTCGCCCGCCTGCCGCGACCTGGTCCTCGCGGCCGGCGCCCTCCCCCCGCTCCTCGACCAGCTGCACGACGGGGCCAAGCTCTCCATGCAGCGCAACGCCACCTGGACCCTCTCCAACCTGTGCCGCGGCAAGCCGCAGCCCCCGTTCGACGCCGTGCGCGCCGCACTGCCCGCGCTGGCGGCCCTCGCCCGCGCCGCGGACGAGGAGGTACTCACCGATGCCTGCTGGGCGCTCTCCTACCTCTCCGACGGCACCAACGACAAGATTCAGGCCGTCCTCGACGCCGGCGTCGCCCGCCGCTTGGTGGAACTGTTGCTGCACGGGTCGGCGTCGGTGCTCGTGCCGGCGCTGCGCGCCGTCGGCAACGTGGTTACCGGGGACGACGTCCAAACCCAGGCCGTCATCAACGCGGGCGCCCTCCCCTGCCTCCTCAACCTTCTCGCGGCGGGGCACAAAAAGTCGATCAAAAAGGAGGCTTGCTGGACGGTGTCCAACATCACGGCCGGCACGCGCGACCAGATTCAGGCGGTCGCCGACGCGGGACTCTTCCCGCCGCTCATCGCGCTGCTGGGCACCGCCGAGTTTGACGTCAAGAAGGAGGCGGCGTGGGCGGTGTCGAACGCGACGTCGGGCGGGAGCGCCGACCAGATTCGGGGCATCGTCGCATCGGGCGCGGTGCGGCCCCTGTGCGACCTCCTGACCTGCGCCGACGTCCGTATCGTCACCGTGGCGCTGGAGGGGCTGGAGAACATCCTCAAAGTGGGGGAAGGCGAGAAAGAGCTCGGCGCGGGCGCGAACCCGTACGTTGCCGCGATCGACGACGCCGAAGGCTTGGACAAGATCGAGGAGCTGCAAAACCACACAAACGAGGACGTGTACGACAAGGCGGTGTCCCTGCTGGAGACGTACTTTGATGTCGAGGATGGCGAGGTGGAGAACCTGGCGCCGGCCGCCGCCGGCGGCGGCGCGTACACGTTTGGCGCCCCTCCCGGCGGTGCCCCGGCGGGCGGATTCGATTTTGGGGGCGGGGGGGCGCCCATGGCCTGAATGGGGAGAAGCAGGGAGGAGGCGGCGGCCGCGCGCGCGAGGGAGCGGGGGGAGGGCGGCGCGCGGCGGTCGCCCCGACCGCCGCCGCCCTCCTCCTCCCTCCCCCATCTGCTGCCCCGCGGCCGCGCCCCGCCGGGCGCCCCGCGCCCGGCGCGACACCGACACCGACACACACCGCACTGCCCGCACCGACCAACCGACGCGAGCGCGCCGCGCGCGTTTTTTTCTGATTCGCGGTGGGGGGGGGCGGCAGGAAGAGAGGGGCGTGGGGGCACCGGCGAGACGGTGCGCACGCGCGCCGCGCGTGCAACGCCTCCCGCGGGCGCGCGGGGTGTGGGTGTGGTTGGGGCGGGCGGGACGGCCCCCCCTCACTCACCGACCGGCCCGGCCCGTGCCCGGTCCCCCGCCCGCCCGTTCGCCTGCCGTCATGCTGGCCCGCTTCCAGGTGAGAGGAGGAGAGCGTGGGAGAGGCGGGAGCGGCGGCGCCGCGCGCTGGCCGCCGACGCGCCCGTCCCTCCCTCCTCCCTCCAGGCGCGCCTCGCGCCCGGCGCCCGCCGCGCGGCGGTCGGTCGCAGGTGTGCATGCCGCTGATGGGTGTGGTTCGCGCAATGCGCGCCCAGGGCGCCGCGCCGCCCCCCACGCCGCACGCCGCCGCCTCGGCGCCCATCCGCCCCCCTCTCCGCCCTCCTCCTCCAGCCCGCGCCCCTTGACGACCCGCGCTCCTCTTCGCCGCCTGGCTGCCGCTGAGGTGGACGTGGCGGAAGCGGCGCCCGCGGGCGACGCCGAGCCCCAAAAAGAGGCCGCGCCCGCGGCCGCGCGCGCGGGCGGCCGCCGCCCCAAAAAGGCCATCACCCTCAAGTTTGAGGACATTGTTGTTGGCGCGGAACTCCAGGGCAAAGTGGTGAGAAGAGAGGAGAGAGGAGGGGGCGGGAATCGGGGCCGCCGTCTCGGCCGCCGGCGTGGGTGGCGCCGCGAGAGGCCGCGCACGCCCACCACCGCCACCACCCCACCTCCCCTCCATCCAGACCGCCATCGCGGCCTACGGTGCTTTCGTGGACGTCGGCTCGTCCGCGGACGGCCTGCTGCACATCTCCCAGCTCGCGGCCGACTACGTGGATTCCGTCGCGGACATCGTCGCCGCCGGCCAGGCGGTCACCGTGCGCGTCGTGTCGGTCGACCCGGTGACGAAACGCATCGGGTTGACCATGCTGGACGCGGACGCGCTCGCGGCGCGCGAGGAGCGCGTGTCGCGCGCGGGCGACCGCGGCGGCGACGACGCCGGCGGCGACGACGGCGGCGGCGACCGCCGGGCGCCCCGCCGCAACGACCGCGACGGCGGCCGCGGCGACGGCGGCGCGCGGCGGTCGCGCGCGCCGCCGGCGGCCGACATCACGCTCTCGCGCGGCGACGTCGTCGACGGCACCATCTCCCGCGTCCTCCCCTACGGCTTTTTCGTCGACGTCGGGGACGGCGTCGCTGGCCTGCTGGTGACCGACCAACTCGGGGACGCGCCGCCCGCCCCCATGGAGGAAGGGACCAAACTGTCCGTGACCGTTCTCTCGGTCGACGCCAAACGCCGCCGCGTGGACCTCACCCTGCGCTCGGCCGAAGACATCGCGGCCGAGGCCGAGGTCGCGGCGCGCGGCGCGTCGGCGGGCGACGCACCGCCGGCGGCCGCGTCGCCCTTCGGCGCCGCGCTCGCGCGCGCCGGCCTGGCGGGCGCGACCTTTGGCGCGGCCAAAAAAAAAGCCTCTAAAGTGAGCGCGAAATCAGGCGCGCCCGCTGCCGAAGTGGCGGTGGCGGCCGAGCCTGTGGCAGCGGCCAAGGAGGACGCGCCGGCGGCGGCCGCCGCCGCGCCGCCGGCCGCGGCTCCGGCCGCCGCCGGCTCCGTCTCTGCCGCCACCGTCAAACAGCTGCGCGACAAGAGCGGCGCCGGCATGATGGACTGCAAAAAGGCTCTGGCGGAGTGTGGCGGCGACGTCGCCGCGGCGGCCGAGTACTTACGGAAGAAGGGAATCGCGTCTGCCGACAAGAAAGCCTCCCGCGTCGCGGCCGAGGGCGAGGTCGCGGCCTACATCCACGCGGGCGCGCGCCTCGGCGTCCTCGTCGAGGTCAACTGCGAAACCGATTTCGTCGCGCGTGGCGACGCATTTCGCGACCTCGTCGCCGACCTCGCCATGCAGGTGGCCGCCTTCCCCGACGTGACGGTTGTTTCCGTCGATGACGTGCCGGCCGAGGTCGTCGCGGCGGAGACCGAGGCTGAGGCGGGCAAGGAGGACATGCAGTCGAAGCCGGAAGCGATGCGCGCGCAGATTGTTGCTGGGCGGGTGGCCAAGAACCTCAAGTCCATGGCCCTCCTCGAGCAACCTTTCATCAAGGATACGACGAAAACGGTTGGCGTCGCGGTCAAAGAGGCCGTTGCCGCCCTGGGCGAAAAGATCGATGTGCGCCGCTTTGAGCGGTTTGAGCTCGGCGCGGGCGTCGAGAAAAAGGTGGCCGACCTGGCTGCTGATGTCGCGGAGCAGACGGCAGCGCTGGAGGCGGCGGCGGCGGCGCGCAAGGCGGCGGCTGCCAAGGCGCCGGCCGAGGCGGTCGAGGCCGCGCCGGACGCTGCCAAGGCCCCTGCCGTCGCCGTCTCGGCCGCCACCGTCAAGGCGCTGCGCGACCAGTCGGGCGCCGGCATGATGGACTGCAAAAAGGCTCTGGCGGAATGTGGCGGCGACGTCAAGGCCGCGTCGGAATATCTGCGCAAGAAGGGAATCGCGTCCGCCGACAAAAAGGCCTCCCGCGCCGCGGCCGAGGGCGCCATCGCGTCCTACATCCACGCGGGCGCCGCGCTTGGCGTGCTCATCGAGGTCAACTGCGAAACCGATTTCGTCGCGCGCGGCGACGCGTTTACGGAGCTCGTGTCCGATTTGGCGATGCAAGTGGCGGCCTGCCCCGACGTGACCGTCGTGTCGATGGACGACGTGCCGGCCGAGGAGTTGGAGCGGGAGCGCCTCGTGGAGGCGGCCAAGGACGACCTGGCCGGCAAACCGGCCGAGATCGTGGCCAAGATCGTCGACGGCCGCGTGCGCAAAATTGCGGCCGAGCGCGCCCTGCTCGAACAACCCTACATCAAGGACAACACAAAGACCGTGGGCGACGTCGTCAAGGCGGCCGTCGCGGCGCTCGGCGAAAACATCGTCGTGCGGCGCTTCTCGCGGTACAACCGGGGGGAGGGCATCGAGAAGCGGGTCGACGATTTTGCAGCCGAGGTGGCGGCCCAGACCGGTGGGGCGGCGTGAGATGGGGGTGGTGGAGAGGGGGGAGCGGGGTGGGGCGTTCGCGTTTTTGGCGGGCGCGTGTGGTTGAGCGAGGCGAGAGGCGATGCCGCGCCCTCTCTCCCTCTCGTCGCCCGCATTTCTCGGCCGACAACCCTGCCACATTGCAAACGCTCCAGGGCCAGCCGGGAGACCGGGCGGCTTTCCCAGCTGGCCGCCTACAGCGGACGGCGTCGTCTCGCTCTTGTTGGAGGGGGAGGGGAGGGCGCATTAGGGCGCGCTATAATGAAACCGGGGGGCTAGACGCGGGCGCCGGCATCGGCGGGCGGGTCGGCGGGCGCGTCGCCGTCCTCGCCCCCCCCTACCGCCTTGCGCGGCCGCCGCCACCACGCCCACGGCGCCGGCGGCTCGCCACCTTCCGCAGCCACCGCGCGCCGGTGCGCCACGGCGCGCGCGCCCAGCACGGCGCCCGCGGCGGCGGCCGCGACGGCGGCGGCCGCGATTGACGCGGTTGCCACGAGCGCCGCCGTCGGGTTGCCCCTAGAGCGCTGGCTCGACCCTGCAGCGCCCGCCACAGCCGCCTCCACCCCACCACCACACGTGATCGTCGTGTTGCGCAGGGAGAGCGCGGCCGGCCGGTCGCCGCCGAGCGACGCGAGCGCGCCCGCGCCCTCGCCCACCGCCACGCCCGCATGCGACAGCGAGCAATTGAGCTCGCAAGATTCGCACGTTAGTGTGACGGCGCCGTCGGGGGCGCGCGTCAGGGTGGCGGCGCCGGGCGGCGCGCGCGTGGCCACAAACGCGGCCGCGCCTGCAAACCGGGGCCCGCACGCGCCATAGGCCAGCGTGACGCCGTCAAAGATCAACCACCCGCCCGGCGACACGGACGCCAGCTCGGCGGGCAGCAACGAGCCGCGCACGGGGAACGGGAGTTGTTCACCGCCGACGGCGCAGCGCGCCGCGGGCTCGGTCGCGCACCCCGGGTCGGCCGCGACGAGCATCAGCGACGAAAAGACGACCGACCCGCCAGGGCCGGCCACGATGGCGGGCTGCACGCACTCGCGGGCGCGCGAGGGCGGGACGCCGACGCGCACGCGCGCGCCCGCGACCGAGCGGAGCGCGACGTCGCGGTCTTGGACCATAGCGCGCGGGGCGGAGCCGGCGCGGGGGAGGGTCACGTTTTCGGAGAGGAGAAGGGTGCGCGACCCGGTCGCGCCCAACGCCGCTGCCAGCTCGCCCGGCGTCAGCACCCTCGCCGCGACGCGTGCCGCGTCATCGCCCGGCGCGATCGAGCGCCCGCCGCGCTCGGCCGCGGGCGCCGCGCACCAGATCGTGGAGTTGATCATCGTGATCGCGATGCGCGAGGGCGGGCCTCCATAAAAGCGCGAGGCGTCTATCTCCCCGACAGCGACGACCACGTCGCCGCCGACGACGCGCCGCACGTCGAGGCCGACCGTAAACTCTCCGAGCCGAGTCGCGTTGACCGCGCCTCCGGGGGCGGCCACCCTCTGGCCTCCCTCGTCCGCCGGGGGCGGTTCGCAGAGCCAGGTGCGGGCGCGCAGGTCGCAGCGAACGTACGAGAGGGAGCCGCCGGGCGCGAGGTCAAACACCGAAAACAGCTGCACGCTTGCCGACCCGCCGTTCGCGGTGCCCGCGATGGACACGTCCTCCACGGTCACGGTCGCGCCCTTGGCGACGTTGATGTGGCGGGAGAGGAGGGGCGTGGCTTCCAGGGCGGCGCGGGGGAGGCCGCCGGGCCGCGCGGCGGCGCCGCCGCTGCCAAACGGTTCGGCGGCCGCGGACCGGATCGTCAAATTCGTCATCCGCACGATGTCGTGCTTGCCTGCATCAGAAAAGTCTGTGTCGTAGACGGAGACGACGCCGTCCAGCAACAAAAACGAGCACTTCGGGCTCGCTATGCTTTCGATCGCCTGCCGGCCAGTGCTCGCGACGCACTCGCCGTCGACCGGGGACGAGGACGCGTCGGCGCGGACGCCGGCGGGGGACGCGGCGGCGGCGGCGACAAGGGCGAGCAGCGCGGCGACGGCGGCCACGCAGCCGCGTGGGAGCGCGGCCGCGCTCCCACGTCGCCAGCGCGCAAGGCGCGGCATCCCAGGAAAGCGTGCTCTAAGGGGTGGGGGTCGTGGGGAGGGCTTGGGCGCAGGATGGGCGGCCGCAGGGAGGGGCGCCTGACGTGCCCGCGCCCGTGCTCGCGCCCGCCGCGCAACCACGCACCTGCTAGGGGGGCGGGCCCGCGCCGGCTTGCGCCAGGGATGGGCGCGGGCGGGGCGGCGGCCGCGGGCGCCGAGTTCTGACCGCCGACGTCGACGCTACGGCAACCACGCGGCGCCGCAGCCGGCGCAGCTGGCCTGGCGCCCCGTGATCCACATAGGCGGCCCACCTGACGGCAACATTCAAGTCCCTGTGCTTGGCGGGCGCGTTTCGGTGGCGCGCGGCGGCCAACCGCCGCCGCCGCCGCCCAGCGGCCGTGCGCGTGTCTTTGTCATTTCCTCCCGACTCGGCCGCCCCGCCCCGGCACAGACCACCGCCGAGCGCGCAGGAGGTCGGGCTTTTGCCACTGGCCACCGCCGCGGGCGCCTGGAGCGCGCCGGTGCGTGCCTGCGGGCAAGCTGCAGCGGCGAGCACATGCGCTGCACTCCCCCCGCGGCGGGGCTCCGACCCGTGCCCCGCGCCAGCATGCCGCCCGCCGCTTGACCGCGCGCGCGCCAGCATGCGACCGCGAGCCGCCGTGCTCGCGGCGTTCGCGGCGCTCACGGCCTCCGCCGCCGCGCCGGCTGCGGCCTGGCCCACGGCGACCGCATTGAGAGCCGACCTCGACCTCTTTGGCGACGGGATCGTGCCTTTTAAGTTCCAGTACCGCGAGGTGTGTGGGCGGGAGGAAGGAGGCGGCGGGAGGGCGGGCGCAGCCGGCCGCGCGCGCCGCCGCGCGTGCCCGGCCGCGCGTGGGCACGGCCGGCGCCGCATGCGACGCGTCGTTCGGTCGCGTCGCCGGGGGGCGAGACGGGGCGGGCGCGGACGGTGGCGGCTCCTGCGCCGCATCTCGCCGCCGTGACCATTCACGAACGCACTCGCTCACTCCCTCCCTGCGCCAGCCCCTACTCATCGCCGTCAACTTCACCGTCAACTCGCTCTCGTTCGACGGCATAACTTTGATGGGCGTCGAAGAGGTGCTGCCCGCCGACGGCCCCGCGTCGGCGTCGCTCACGCGGCCAAGGCGCGCGCTGAAGGTCGCCGGCGACGGCGACGACATGAAACCGCACGCGCACCTCACGCTGCGCCTCGTGGCCGGCCCCGGCCAGGGCAAGGCGGCCGCGGACGAGTTGCGGGACAGCGTGGCGAGCGGCCGCCTCGCGGCCGACTTGCGTTCCCGCGGCGTGCCCGCCGCACGCGTGACACTTCGTGCGCTGGTCAGGTCATCGACGCGAGGGCCGTTGGCGGACGAAGCGCTGACCACCGCTGGCGCCGGTGGCGGCCTGTCGCGCAGCGCGGTCGGCGGGCTCGTCGCCGCGTCGGCCGCCGCCGCCGCCGCGCTCGCCGTGCTGGTGCTCTTTGCCGTGCGCACGTGGCGCGCTGGGCGCGAGGCGCCCAGCGTCAAAGCGGCAGCCGCCCCGGCGCCGTCGCCCGGCAAGCGCGCCGCCGGACTCCCGTCACCGTTCGACGTCGGCCGCGCGCCGTCCGCCCGCCCCGCGACCGCGCCGTGTGCGCCCATCGCTGAGCTCCCATCCGAATCGTCCGGGTCGACCTCTGCCGACGGGTCGGCGCGCGGGTGGCCCATGCTGTCCCCGCCGCCGCCGGCCGCTGCGTTCCGCGCGGGCGCCCCCACAGCCGCCGCCGACGACAACGACGTCCCCTTCGCCGAGCTCACCCTGCTCGCCGTCGTCGGCGAAGGCTCCTACGGCCGCGTGCACCTGGCCAAGTGGCGGGAGACGACGGTGGCGGTCAAGGTGTTGACTGGCGCCGCAGGCCCCGCCACCCTCGCCTCGTTGCGCCGCGAGGCCGCCATCGGCGCCTCGCTGCGCCACCCCAACGTGCTCCAGTTCTTGGGCGCGGTCGTGGCGCCGCCGGCGGTCGTCACAGAGTACTGCCGCCACGGGTCGGTCGCCGATGCGCTGACGCGCGCGGCAGTGGCCGCGGCAGGCCTCCCGCCGCCGCCCGGCGGCCCGCCCGACCCCGACGCGGACTCAATCGCGGCCGCGGTCGCCGGCTGGCGGACGCGGCTCGGCTTGGCCCTGGGCGCGGCCAAGGGCGTCCTCTACCTGCACACGCGCTCCCCCCCCGTCCTGCACCGCGACCTGAAAGCCGCCAACCTGCTCATCGGCGCCGGCATGACCGCCAAAGTGGCGGACTTCAACCTGGCCAGGTTGGAGGCCGCGGCGCCCTCTGGTGGGTCGTCGGCGGGCGCCGCGGTCAATCCCCGCTGGACCGCGCCCGAAGTCCTGGCCGGCGCCCCTCCGTCCCCCGCGGCCGACGTGTACGCGTTTGGCGTGCTCCTGTGGGAGCTGGCCGCGTGGGACACGCCGTGGCGGGGGGCGGGGCACTGGCACGTCGCGCTCTCGGCCGCGCGCGGCGAGAGGCCGCCGCTGCCGGGCGACTTGGCGTCGTTGCCCGGCGGCGCGCCCGCCGATGCCTCTGGCTATGTCGCACTCATGCGCGCGTGCTGGTCGCACGAGGCCGGGGCGCGGCCGGGGTTTGGCGCCGTGATCGCGTCGCTGCGGTCGCTCGCCGCGGCGCAGGCCGCGGCCGCGGCGCCGGCGTGACCCGGCCCACCATTACCACCTTTACACACACGCTCGCTCCGGGTGGCAGCGAGTCGCGCCGAGAGCGCAGGACCTGCCCCCGGCGCGCGCGCCCCCCGTCCTCCTCCCCACACACACCCCACCACCCCTTCCCGTTGGCTGCCGTCCCCGGCACCCCGCCATTGCCCTTTCGAAGCGAGATTCGGGCCCGGGCGGCACGCGCGCGCCGCGTGCGGCCGCCCCCGCGCGAAGCTCCCCTTTTTCTTCTTTTCCGATTTGCGCCGCCCCGCGGGGCGCGCCTCGAACGCCCGCCTGCTGGCACCGACTGAAGCAGAGGAGGTGCAAGGCTCGGCGAGGCACAAGGGGCGAGAGAGGGGCGGCCTCAGTGCCGCGCGCGCGCTCTCTCTCCCCCCACAACGCGCCGCCGCCGCCGGCCCCTCCGTCCCCACCACCCGGCGCCATGGCCGGCATCGGCAGCGGGGTGAGCGAGCGGCGGGAGGCCGCGCCCGCCTCGGCCTCACGCCCGCATCCCCGGCCGCCCACCCCTCCCCCTCCCCCCACACGCCCGCAGTACGACCTATCGGTCGGCACCTTTTCCCCGGACGGGCGCGTGTTCCAGACGGACTACGCGCAAAAGGCGGTCGACTCGGGCGGGTGAGGGATCGGGGGGGGAGGGGGGTCGCGGGCGCCGCGGCGTGGTCGGCCGCGATGCGGGCGTGCCCCTGGGATTGGGAACGGGGGGCGGGGGGGGCGCGGCGGGCCGCGGGATCGCATCGCGGCCCGCGCTGCGACGTGCGCCCAACCCTCCCTGCCTCCCTCCGTTTCCAGTACCGTCGTCGGCGTGCGCTGCGTAGATGGCGTCGTCCTGGTGCGGGGATGGTGGAGGATGGTGTTGGGGCGCAACCGACGCCGACGCCGCGCGCATCGCCGACGCCCGCCCCACCCCCACCCTTGTCCTCTCCGCCCAGGCCGTCGAAAACCTGTTCATCTCCAAAATGCTGGAGCCCGGCACCAACTCGCGCACCTACCCCGTCGCCCACCACGCGGGCGTCGCGGTCGGCGGCGTCGCCGCCGACGGGCGCCAGCTCGCCGTGCGCGCGCAGCAGGAGGCGACCTCGTGGGCGACGGCCTACGAATCGCCCATCCCGGGGCACGTGTTGAGTGAGCGGGTGGCGTCGTACGTCCACGCGTTCAACCTGTACTGGTACGCGCGCCCGTACGCCGCCACCGCCCTCCTGGCCACGTACGACGACGAGGGCGGGCCCGCGCTGTACGGCGTCGACCCCGCGGGCGCGAGCCACGTGAGGAGGGAGGGGGGGGGGGGAGGGAGGGAAGAGGGGGCGCGTGCGGCGGCCCTCCCCTCTTCGCACGCCCTCCCGCCCCTCCACGCCTCATCCCACCTCCACAGCGCTACTTTGGCGCCGCCGTGGGCAAAGGGCGGCAAGCCGCCCGCACCGAGATCGAGCGCCTGGACTTGAAATCGATCACGTGCGCCGACGCGGTCACCGCCCTGGCCCGCATCCTGCACGCCGCGCACGAGGGGGACAAGCCGTTCGAGCTGGAGATGGCGTGGGTGTGCGACGCGTCCGGGCGCAAGTTTGGGCGGGTGCCGGCGGACCTGGTCGCGGCGGCCGACGCGGCGGCGCGCGCCGCGCTCGACGCGAGCGACATGGAGGACGCGTGAGGGAGAAGGGGAGAGGGCGTGCAATGAGGCACCGTCTCGCATGCGCGTCTGGGGCTGCTTGCAAGGGGGCGGGAGCGGGTGGGGAGGGGAGCAGGGGCGGGGAGGGGTGGGTCAGGGGTGAGCGCGCAGCCTTGTTCTCAAGGCTGCAGCGGTGGGACGGCCTCGAGGGGGTGCGGTGCAGTGGTGCGGCGGCCCCAGGCCACGGAGGGCCGGGGCGGGTGGAGGGAACCGGGGGGTGGGACCGGAAACAAAAAAGGGGGGGGGGGGGCGGCGCACGGCGGCCCGCGCCGCGCGGCCTTTCTTGTATTTCTTAGTCGTTCTTGCCTAGCGCACCCTCGCCATCACGGACGCTCGCTCGCCGGCGCGCACAGGCGCGCGACGAGCATGCGCCGCGCCTCGTGAACGCACGGCAGCGCCGACGCGGGCACGCCCCACGCCTCGAGCGCGGCGTCCGCCTCGACGAGCAGCTTGTGCGCGCCGCGCGTGACCCAGTCGGTCGTCGACGGGAATCTAGCCTCGGTGAGGCGGTCGGCGATGGCCGCCGCGTCGACGTAGGCGGGCGCCGCGCTGGCGACAGAGTTGATGAGCAGCTCCAGCTGGGTCGGGCGGTCGGGCGCCGCACGGCGCGGGTCGAGCGTGGTGGCCAGGGGGGTGGCGGCAGCGGGAGGGGGGGGGCGTGGGGCGAGCGAGCGCGGGTCTCGACGCCGGCGCGAAAAGGCGAGGGTCGGAAGGCGGCGGGGGGGCGGCGTGCGGCGCGGCGCGCGTGCGCGAGCTACTCGTTGGTTGGCCGCGCGCGCGCGCGCCGCGACGGCCAGAGCAGGCGGATCAACGCGTCCTTCATGGGACCGCTCCAGTGGCCCCGTGTGGCCGCGTTGAGGGCGGGAGGAGGCGGGGAAAGAGGGGCGGAGGGGGCGTGGAGAGGCGCGCCGGCGTCCGGGGCGGCGGCGAGCAGGGCGGGAAAGGCGGCGGCGACGGCGGCCTGCGAGCGAAGAAAAGGAGGGGGGTAGAGGGGCGCTGACGGACCAGCGCCGCCGCCTCGCCCCACCCACCCCCACCCTTCCCTCTCTCTCGGGGGACCCGTTGACAGAACCCCAACCCTGACCGCTCTCGACACGCTCTCGACTCACCACCTCGACGGCCGCCAGTGACTGCGCGAGCTCCACCGGCTGCCGCGGGCGGCAGCGCGCGTCGGCGAGCAAGCGCGCGAGCTCCGACCGCGTCGCGCCATCGCACACGGCCCGAGGCACGACTTCCGGTGGCTCCCAGCCGGCGGGCGGGCCGCCGCGGCGAGCCAGGGCGGCGACCGCGGCCGCGATGTCAAAGGGAGGGCCGGTCCCGGCCGCGGCCGCGACGCGAGCGGTCGCGTCGGCCGCGCGGGCGCCCCGGTTGTCATTCAGAACGGACCCCGAGTCGTGCCCTCTTCCGGAAGAGGCGGGGAAGGGGAGGGCGGGCGGGTGACAATGCACCGGCGGTGGCCGCGGAGTCAGCCGGGCGGTCAAGCCGCCTCTCTCTGCTTCGTCCGGGGTGACTGGCGTCGCGCGCCCTGGGGCGCGCGAGCCGTCCGCTTTGCCGTGGCGCGACACGGGATGCTGGCTAGCGGGCGCCGCGCCGGGGCGGCGCGCGATGAGTGTGGCGCGAGAGTCGCGTGCCCACACTGGCAATGGCTCCCGCGTCGACCTCGCGCGCCGGCCGCGCGACTGCCCGGCGGCCGGCGCGTCCGGTGCGACCCACGTGCGCGCGGGTGGCCCGTGGTCGCCGCCCTCTCGCCGCGCGTGCGGCGCGCGCCCCGGGCCCCGACCCCGCCGGAGGCCTTCTCCGCCTCCCGGTCCTGCCGTGCGGTGTGGCGTTGCCAACTTGCTCCGGCGCGGTGCTCGTGTTCGAGCCGGCGTGGTCGGAAGCCCTGGACGCCGCGCTCGCCGCGTCGCTCGCGTCGGGCAAGGTGCGCAGAGGGCGGGGCCGCGGCGCGCCCTGGCGGCAGCCCGCGCAGCGCCGGGCAACCCTCCCGCCCCCCCCCCCCCCAGCCGCCCCGCTTCAGCCACTGCGCGCCGCCGGCCGCCGCCCCCCCCGCCCTCCTCGCCCCCCACGGCCACCCCCGCGCCGCCTGCCTCGCCGTCGTCCGCGGCGTGGACGCCAGGGCGGGCGGTGGCCGCATGGTGCGGTACGCGCTGACGCGGCGCGTGGCCCTGCTCGGCGTGGACCTCGGGCCGGCCGGGTCGACGACCGCGACCGCGGCCTACTTCGACGACGCGCCGCTGACCGCTGACGCGGCGACACGCGTCGCGGCGCTGGAGGTGGAGCTGGCGGACGCGCTGGCCGCGGTCGCGCGGCTGACCGAGGGCGGCGCGCGGTTGCCGCCCGCCGTCGCGGATTACGCCCCGCCGCGCTCCCCCCCCCCCTCCCGCGCTGCCGCCACATCGGCCGGCCTGCGGGCGGGCGGGCAGCGTGCGGCGGCGGCGGCGGTGGACGTGTGGGCGCGGCAGCGCGCGCCCACGTCGCGCGCCCCTCTGCCGGCGCCCGGCCCGACCCGCTTCCCGGCCGCCCCCCCCGGCCGCCTCGCCCAACCGGGCGCCGACCCCTACTCGCGCGCCGCGGCGTCCACGGGCGTGGGCGGCCGCCGGGCCGAGCTTTTCTCTTTCGCCTGCGCGACCGCTCTCGACCTTCCCCCCAACGCCGCCCTCGCCCTGCTCCTGTCGGACGACACCGAGGGCCGGCTTCAGTTTGTGCTGGAAGCGGTGCGGGAGCATGTGGCGGGGCTGGCGGCGCGCGCGGCGCTGCGCGGGCTCAACGGAGGAGGGGGGTAGGGGACGGGGGGTGCCGGCGGCGCGCTCGACCGCGCTCGCACATGCACGCCACTGTAGCACCACCATCGGCGCGCGGCCGCGGCGGCGGCGGCGGCGCTTGTAGCAGTAGAGAGAGAGACGCAACACCACGGCGCCCCGCCACACACACTCTCGGCCCCGTACCCCCTCCCGACACCATGCGCGGCGCCCTGGCCTCCCTCCTGGCCCGCACCGCCCGGGCGGCGTCCCCAACCGCCGCCCTCGCGCCGGTCGCGGCGCGCCATTTCGCGTCGCTCGTCCCGATGGTCATCGAGGCAACCCCCCGCGGCGAGCGCGCGTTCGACATCTACTCCCGCCTCCTGCGCGAGCGCATCGTCGTCCTGTCAGGGCCCATCCACGACGACTCAGCCAACCTGGTGGTCGCGCAGCTGCTGTTTTTAGAGTCGGAGCACCCGGACAAACCGGTGAGAGAGGGGAGGAGGGGTGGGGAATGCAGGTGGGGCGCGCGGGAACCCGATTTCGCTCAACCGCACCGACCACCACCACCGCCACCCTCCCTCCCTCTCCCCCAGATCTCCATGTACATCAACTCCCCAGGAGGCGTGGTCACCGCCGGCCTGGCCATCTACGACACGATGCAGGCAAGGAGAGAGAGAGGGGTGGAGGGGCGGGGGTTGGCGGTGGTGGGCGCGCGCACTCGAGCCGCCGCCTCCACGCCTCACACACACTCCCTCCTCTCCTCTCCCACAGTACATCCGGTCCCCGGTCTCCACCCTGTGCGTCGGCCAGGCCGCCTCCATGGCGTCCCTCCTCCTCGCCGCGGGCGCGCCCGGCGAGCGCCGCGCGCTCCCGCACTCGCGCATCATGCTCCACCAACCCTCTGGCGGGTACCAAGGGCAGGCGACGGACATCAGGATTCACACGGACGAGATTTTGAGGTTGAGGGAGATTGTCAACGGCATCTACGCGCACCACACCGGCCGCCCGGTGGCAGAAATCGCGGAAACCCTCGAACGCGACACGTTCCAGTCGCCCGTGGACGCGGTCGCGTTTGGCATTCTGGACCAAGTGGTGGAGCAACGGCCGCCGGTTGGAGGGGTGGCGGGGGGCAAGGTGTGAACCGCGGGGGTGGGGGAGGGTGGGGCGCGAGGCGACCTGCCGCCCCGCGACGGCGCCAGCCTGTTCCGTGGCGGTGCGTGTGATCGAGGGAGGCGCACGGTGGCGAGCCCGGGCGTTGGCGGGGTCTGGCGAGAGTGCTGAGCCGCGCACAGCATCGGCGGGCTTCAGACCCAGCGGCCAATTCCGGCCCCTGCCCCGCGCATGCGTCGCGCACCAGGCGACGGTGGCATGCGGCGATCCCTCACGCCGCTCGCGCGCGCCGCGGTCGCCGCGGTCGCGCGCCCGCCGATGATCGGCGCCGGGCCCGTGCCGGGGATGCGCCTCGCGACGACGCGGGTGACCGCCGAGCATCGCCCCCGACCGCGTGGGAAGGCGGCCAAAGCGGCGCAGGAGCTGGCGGCGGCCGATTGCTCGCCCCTCGTCGACCTGACGGCCGGCGTTCCCGCCGACGCGGCGCCCTACGCCGCCGTCAAGCACTGGGTCGTCTTCTCCGACCTGCACGTGTGCGATCGGACGCTGGACGCGTCCCTGGCGGCGCTGCGCGCGGTGCGGGCGGAAGTGAAAGCGCGCGGCCCACACGCCGGAGCCCTCTTCCTCGGCGACTGGTGGCACGCGCGCGGCTCCCTCCCCGTGCGCCCCCTGAACGCGGTCCTCGAAGAACTCTCCATGTGGACGCACCCCACCCTGATGCTCGTCGGCAACCACGACCTCGCCGGCGCGGGCGGCGCCGACCATGCGCTCGCGCCGCTCGCCGCCGCCCTGCCCACGTGCCACGTGTTCGATAGTCCGTCCTTGTTCCTGGGCGCTCTGTGGCTGCCGTACCGGCGGGACGCGGGGGAGCTCGCGGCGGCGGCGGCGGCGGCGGCATCCTCCCCTTCCCCTCCCACCGCCGTCTTTGCGCACGCCGACGTCGTCGGCGCCGTCGCCAACGACGCCTTCCAATCCGCCGCCGGCGTCGACCCTTGCCTTTTTCCAGCCGCGACGTGGCTCGGACACTACCACAAGCCGCACGCGGTCAAGACAAAAAAGGGACAGCCCCCAGTTCGCTACGTCGGCTCCCCCTACCAAGTGTCGGCGGGAGAGGCGGGCCAGGACAAAGCTTTGGTCGTGCTCAAAGGGGCGGTGGGCAAGGGAGGCAAGGGCGACGCGGGCCGCCACTCGTGGGCGGAGGTCGCGGCAGTCCCGCTAGCCGTCGGCCCGCGGCACCACGCTCTGGCCGGCGCCGCCCCCTCCCCTCCCTCTGACCTACGCCCCGGCGATCGCGTGCGGTGGACGGTGCCGGCCGGGATCGCCCCCGCGGTCGCGGACGCTGCGGCCGACGCGCTGCGCGCCGCCGGCGCGCGCGTCGAGCTCGTCCTCTCCCCACCCCCGTCCCGCACCCCCCGCCTGCCCGCCGACGCCCTGTCCCGCGGCCCTGGCGCCATCTTCGCGGCCTACGCAGACCACGTGGGCATGTCGCCCGCCGGGCGCGCGGCGGGCGACGCCGCGCTCGCGCGCGCCGGGGGGGGGGCGCCGCCGCCAGGGGTGAGTCTTTCGCTGCACACCGTCACTGTCGACGGTTACGGCCCTTTCGCGGACCCTGTCCAGTACAACTTGGGCGCGGGCGGCGTGCGCGTGCTCACCGGGCGCAACGACGACGACGTGGGCGCCGACTCCAACGGCGCGGGCAAGACCTCCCTGGCCATGGCCGCCCACTGGGCGCTCACCGGGCGGTCGGACGCCCGCATGGAAGGCGGCGGCGGGCGCGGGCTGGCGCACGGGGACGTGGTGTGCGACGCGCGCGATGCGGCGAGCGTCGTCGTCAAGGGCGAGGCCAACGGGGCGCCCTTTCGGGTGGAAAGGGCCGTCACACGCAAGAAGCTGACCACCCTCTCATTTCATCTGGCCGGCGTCGACGCGTCCGGCCCGGACGCCCGCCTGACGCAGGCTGCGATCGACGCGGCGCTCGGCGGCGCGCTCATCTCGCGCGCCGCCTTTCTCGGCCAGTCGGACGTTATGTCCCTCATTGAGGCCGGCGACGGCGAGCTCAAAGCGGCGCTGGCGGCGGTGGCGCTGGACGGGGACGCGTGGGACGCGGCGAAAGTGGCGGCGGCGGCGGCGTTGAAAGAGGCGAAAGCGGTGGCGACGACTGCCACCGCCGACGCTGACGCATGTTCGCGGCAAGCTGCGGCTCTGTCCGCCGAAGCGGCAGCCGCCGAAGCGGATGCCGCCGCGTGGGAGGCGCAGCGCGGCGTGGCCGTCTGTGCCGCCTCCGCCGACCGCGACGCGCACGCCTCCCGCCTCGCCACCGCGCTCGTCGCGTGCTCAGTGGCGGCTAACAGCCTGCAGGCGTGGATGGAGATGAGGGCTGGAGGCGACTGGCGCGAGGCCGAAGCGCCGCCAGCGCGGTCCGCCGTCGTCGCCGCGCTCGCGGTCGCTCACCCTCCCACCTCCTCCGACGACGAGTTCCACTTGTTCGACATCGACGCCTACTACGACGACCCGCTCGCGCTGGGCGTGGACACCGACGCGTGGGCCGCGGGCGACGACGTGGCGGGCGACGACGGGCCGCCACTCTCGCTCGCGCCGGCTGCGCGCGCGCCGCCCGGCTTTGCCGCGCCGTGGCCGGCCGACCTGGCGTCCCTCGCCACCGCCGCCGAAGCCGCCGCCGAGCGCGCGGCTTCGGAGGCGACCGCGGCCGCCGCGTCCGCGGGCGCCGCGGCAGGCGCCGCGCGCGCGGCGGCCGCCGCGGCCGACGAGTACGCCGCCCTCGCCTACCCCTCCCGCTCGCACGCGCACAGCGGGCCCGTGTGCGATCGCTGCCTACAGCCCGTGTCGCGCGCGGCGTACGACGAGAACCTGGGGCGTTTGAAGGGGGTTGCTGCGCGCGCCGCGGCGGCCACGGCGTCGGCCGCCGCCGCAGCAGCAGCAGCTCGCGCCGCCGCCGACCAAGCCGCCGCCGCAGCCGCGGCGCGCCGGACCGAGGAGCGCGCCGCGGAGCGGGCAGGCGCGGCCGAGCGCGAGGCGGCCGCACGGCACGCAGCGGCTGCGGCCGACGTCGCGGCGACGGTCGCCGCGGCGGCCGCAGCGGCGCGCCGCGCCGTGGCTAGGCACTCGGACCTGCTGGCCGAGTGTGGCCACGACGCCCTGGCGCCCGCCCTGGGCGGGCTGCCCGCGGGCGCGGACGACGCGACCGCTCGCACCGCCGCGTCGGCCGCCTCGGCCTCTGCCGACGCGGCCGACGCGGCCGCCGCCGCCCTCGCCGGCGCGCGCGCCGACGAGCGAGCGTTGGCTGGCGCCAATCCCCACGCCGAGCGCGCGCGCAGCCTGGCGGCGCTGGCCGAGGCGGAAGCGAGCCGCGCGGCCGCGCGCGCCGCCGACACCGTCGCCGCGTCCGCCGACGCCGACGCCGCATCTGAAGCCGACGCCGCCCTCGGCTCGGCCGGCGCCCGCAGCTACGCCCTGGAGGGCGCCTTGGCCGACCTCCAGGACCGGGTCGCCGCCCACCTCGCCGTCCTCTCGCCTGGCGCCGCGCTGACCCTCTCCGCCACCCGCGCCGCGTCCGCCACCGGCCGGGCCGACATCGAGCGCATCTCCAAGATGGTGACCATGCGGTCGGGCGACGCGATCGTGGAGCGCTCCCTGCGTGCGCTGTCGGGCGGCGAGCGGCGCCGCGTCGCGCTCGCTTTTGCGCTCGGCTTTGCCGACCTCGCCGCCGCCCGCGGCCGCCTTTCCTGCGACACCCTCATCCTGGACGAAGTGTTGCAGCACTTGGACGACGCCGGGTGTGCGGCGGTGGCGCGGTTGCTGCGGTCTCTGCCGCGGCGCACGGTGCTCGTCGTCGCGCAAGCCGACTCGTTTGCCGAGCGCGAGTTTGACGCGGTGGATGTCGTCGTCAAGAAAGGGGGGCGCAGCAGCGTGGTGGTGGCGCAGGGATGAGGGGAGAGAGACGGCGCGGCGTCGCGCCGCGTCCCCGTTTTGTCACACGCGCGCACGCCTTGTCCCTCCCTTGCTACGTCGCCCACGCCGGCGCCGCGTGCGCGTGAAACGCGCTGACTCCCGCCCCCGCCGCGGTCGCGCGCGCGGCGAGCGCGCCGCGCGGCAGGCGGTGCGCGCGCACCGCCGCGGGCAGCAGCGCCGCGCCCGCGGCCGCCGAACCCGGCGCGCCGCGCGCCAGCACGGCACCGGTGGCGGCGCACTTGCTGGACAGGAGGTGGCGGGAGCCGGCGGCCCAGAGGAGGGCGTCTTCCAGGGCGGCGGCGTGCGCGCGCCAGATGGAAACGCTGCCGCCGCCCTCGATTCCCTCGGCCGCCCTCGCCGCATAGTACGCGTGCGCGCGCCTGACGCGCGAAGCCAGTTCGGCCGCCGCCGCCGCAGCGGGCGGCGCCCAGCCGGCGGCGGCGCCGAGGCGCGCCACCGCCCGCGGCGGCGCGTGCACAGAGACGCCCGTCGCCGCGGGCGCGCCCGGGGCCGCCAGGGCGACGGCCACGACGAAGGCGCCGGCGTGCAGGGTGAGGCCCACGGCGGAGGGGGCGAGGGAAGAGGCGGCGGCCGAGTCGGTGGCGGCCACCGCCCGCCCGTCGCCCGCGACCAGCTCCACCCGCATCCGCGCCTCGCCCGCCACGCGCGCGGCCAAAGCAGCCAAATAGGCTGCCAATGCCGCCCGCTCGGGCGACCCCGCCGGCGGCGGCGGTGGGGGCCGCGGCGCCGGCCGCGGCGGCGCGGCGCGCGAGAGCGCGGCGTCGACCGCCGCAAGCGCGGCGGCCGCCGCGAGCCGGCCGGCAGCCAACGAGCTCGCGGCCGCCGCGTCGGCCACGGTGTCGGGGTCGTCGTCGCGCGGCTGCGGGGCGAGCAGGCCGGCCTGGGCGAGGGCGGCGGCCGCCGCGTCGGCCGCGTGCGCGGCCGCGCGCACGGCGCGCGCGGCGCGGGACGCTTCCACCGCGGTTTCTGCAGGGGTGGAGCCGGCCGCGATGGCGGTCAGCATGGCGGTCGCCTCGGCGCGCAGCGCGTGGATCTGGGGAGAACGCAGGGAGGGGTCGGGGACGCCGCGCGACGCTGCGAAAGGCCCCGCCCAGCCCCTGCCCCCACTCCCACCTGCTCCCTGGCCGCCTGAATCAGCTGGTCCGCGTCCGACGACGGGCCCCCATCGCGCACGCCGCGCGGCGTGAGGGACGACATCACCCGGCGCGGCGACCGGCCTCCCTTTTGTTCCCCTGCGCCCAGAAGTAGATCAGCACGCCCGCCGCGGCCGCGGTGCCGGCAAAGGAGAGGGTGCGCACGAAGCCGACCGGTTTCTGAAAGAACAGGGAGGGGTAGGGCGACGGAGGTGGATCGGCGCGAAGTCGGCGCTGCCGCCATCGGCCCCATCGACGGCCCGCCAAGGTTGCTCTCATCCCTGCCACCCCACCCCAGCCCGCCCATCCCCCCGCACTCACCGCGTAGAGCTCAAAGTTGAGCGCGCGAAACGCGCGGCTGCCCGCGGCCGCGGTGACGTGCGCCGGCCCAGGAGCGATATGGGGGCGGGGGCGCGGCGCGGGAGGAGGCGGCGGGCCGGCCATGCAGCGAGGGGAGAGTGGGGAGGGTGGCGCCCCGCCGGGGCCGGCACTCCCCGCCGCCATGGCGTCCCCTCTCGCCCCCCCGCCGGACCGCAGCCCCGACGCGCTCTACTGCTCCACGAGCGGCACCTACTTTGCGGACGCCGCGTCCCTGCACGCGCACTACAAGTCGGACTTTCACCGGTGAGAGGGGAGGAGGGTCGGGGGGTGGCTGCGCGCCGTGACGCGTCTCGTGGCGCCGTGGGGCGCCGCGCGCATGGCGCCGGGGCGGCGGCCGCGGGCGGACAGCGCGGCGCGAATGCGGCGGCCGGCCCCGCCGCGGCGGGGGACGCGCCGCTGGGCGCCAGCCGCCGCGTACACGCTCCGCTAGCCACCCGCTGCGCTCTAGCCCGGCGGGCGGGCACGGGAGACGCGCCCACGCCCCTCCCCACCTCTCCCAGCTACAACCTGCGCCGCAAGGTGGCCGGCCTCCCCCCCGTCACCCAAGCTTGGTACGACGCCCGCGCCGCCGCGCTGGCCGTCGGCGGCGCTGGCGCGGACGCGGGGCCGCGGTCGTGGCTCGACCCGCTCACGCGCAAGCGGTTTGCGTCCGAGGCGACCTACAAGACGTTCGTCGCCTCCAACAAGTACAAGGACCTGGTGCGCGCGTCGGGCGGCCCCGCACCGGCGCCGGTGGTGACCGCGCACGCGCCGCGCGAGCCCGTGGAGGCGGCGGCCGCGCCGCCGCGCGCGCCCGCCGCGGCCCCCGGGTTCCGGGTCGACGTCCCCAACGGGGCCACGTTTGAGACGCGCACAGCGGACGCGGCGGCGCCCGCGGACGCCGCCGCCGCCGCCGCGGACGGCGCCGGGTGGGAGACCGCGTCCGACTCGGGCGACTCGCTGCCCGCGGACTGGGTCGAGTGGGACCCCAAGCGGTCCCTGTTTGACAACAAGCTGTTTGACAGGCAAGGGAGGGGGGTGGGACGAGGTGCAGGGAATGGCGGGAGCGCCCGCCGCAACGACCGACCCCTCCACCACCCTCCCCTCCCCTCTCCCAGCGTCGAGGCCTGCCTGGAGCACATGTGGAAGACGTACGGCTTCTACCTGCCCGACGCGGCCTTCCTGGCCGACGCGGAGGGGCTCCTGTCCTATCTGGGCTCCAAACTTGCCAACGGCCGCGTCGCGCTCCACGCGCGCGGCGACGACGCGGGGGCGCGCGTGTGGCCGTCCCTGCACGCGGTGCAGCGGCACATGGTCGACTCGGGACAGGTGGGAGGCGGGAAGGGTGGGGGCGGAGGGTTGACAGGAGGAAAGAGGAAATCGAGGTTGTGTTGACGCCACTGGTGCCACCAACAAACCTGCATTTCTCCCCCCCCCCCCCCAGTGCAAGCTCGCATGGGAGGGCAACGAGGGCGAGTACGACGACTTTTACGACTACGCGGCGGACGAAGTCGGCGGGGGCGCGGAGGCGGCGATGGTGGTCGACGGCGGGGCGACCCATCCGCCCGCGCTCGCCGAGTACGAGCTCGCCCTCCCGTCCGGCGCCCTGCTCGGCTCCCGCCACCTGGCCCGCTACTACAAGCAGGCGCACCGGGTCCGGGAGGCGGGACGGGGGGCGGCGCTGCGGGGGGCGCTGGTGGCGCGGTACGCAGAGAGAGGGAGGCGAGGGGGGGTTGGCGCTGGCCGCCTCGCGCGCCCCCCGACGCCTTCCCACGCACCCGTAATCCCCAGCTACACTGCTCTCGGCGTCCTCGCCACCCAGTCCGACCCCGTGCGCATCGCGGCCCGGCGCGAGGCCCAAAAGGCGCGCGTGCGCGCGGAGAAGGTCGACATGCGGGCCGCCCTGCGCGGCAACGTCAACCGCAACCTGCCGCGCAATGTGCCGTATTGAAGGGGAGGTGGGGGAGGGGGGTGGGGGGCGTTTCGGGGGGGGGCGTGCGTGTGTGGTGGGTGCCGGGCGCTTGCCGGACCGTACCGCAGTCTCCCTCGCGCGCGCTGCGCCCCGCCCCCGAAACTCCGGCCGACACCGCCCCGCGCCGCCCGACACCGGGGCTGGGGTCCCCGCCGCCGCCCCTCGGCCGCCGCCCCTCCGCCGCCGCCCGCGCCGCCGCGGACATGCTGGCCGTGCCGCGCGCGCCGCCGCCCCCGCCCCGTCCGGTGCGTTGAGCCGCCAAAAACGGGGTCCTGGGTCGTGGGCGTGACGCGTCGCGAGCAGGAGTGGGTCTGCGGGCGGCTGTGCGAGGCGTGCCGTGTCAATGCGGGGCCGCGTCGTCGCGCGCGCCGTCGCCGGCGCCTTCCTCGCCCACCACCGCCCGCCAACCCCCCTCCCCACCCCCTCCCCAACCAGCCCGCGTTCGGCCTGGCATCGACACGCTCCTTTCCTTCATTCGGCTCCCTGGCCTCGCTCGACACGCGCTGCCTTGACGCGGTGCTCGGCCGCGACCGCCCGCGCGGCGGCGGCGCCGGCCTGGCCCCCCTCTTTGTCGCGTGGGCGGCCGACGCGCCGCCGGAGGTCGCGGTCAACCCGGGCGCGGTGGCGGGCGCGCCCGCGGGCGACGACGACGGCGCGTCGACGCCAAAGGCTGGGAGCGAGAACGGCGCGGCGGCCGACGCCGCGCCCGGCACGCCGCGCCGGGGATCGACGCCGGTGCGTAATGGGCGCCAACCTGCGCGCAAGCTGCGGGCGAGCGCGGACGCGGCCGCGGCCCCTTCGCGCCGCGCGCCGTCGCGCTGGCGCCGCCGGCCGGCCCGCTTCGGCGAGTGCAGCGAGTGATCGTCGATGCGCGACCTTGTGTGATTGCCCGTTTCATTCCCCCAGCCTGCCTTCCCCCACCCCTTCTTCGACCCTTTGGCTCGAGCCGTGCAACACTCGCCCCAACCACCCCACTCGCTCGCTACTCCCGACCCTCGAGCTCGTCAAGCAAGGCCTCGAGCGCGTGACGCGCGGCCGCCAGGCGGGCCTCGGCAGCGCCCCGCTCGCGCGCCGAGCGCGCGGCCGCGCCGCGCCTGTCGCCGGCCGCGCCCCGCCCGCCTGCCGCCCGGGACGCAGCTGCTTGGGCGGTCGCCCGACGCTCCACCGAGCGCCCCAGCGCGGCCGCGGCGTTCTCGCGGTCGGCCGCCGCCGCGCGCGCGGCGCCCGTCGCCGCCGCGGCCGCCACCTTGGCCGCGGCCGCCCCTTTGGCCTCACAAACACCCGCTCTAGCGGCCTGTTCGCCGTCCACCCGCCGGCGCCAGCGTTCGGCGTCGGCGGCGGCGGCGGCCGCTTCCGCGGTCGCCGACGCTTCGGCCGCGGCGGCCGCCGCGCGCCGGGCGCGGGCGCGGTCGGCTTCCGCGTTGGCCACGCTTTCGCGGGCGCGGGAGGTGGCTTCCGCGCGGGTGACTGCCGAGCGCTGGCCGCGGGACGCGTCGGCCGTGGCGGCCGCGGCGGCCAGGCGGTCGGCGTCGGCGGTCAGGGCAGCGATTTCTTTGGCCAGAGCCGCAGCGTCGACCGTGGCGGCGTCGGCGGCAGCCCCAAGGCGGGCCGCCCGAGACCGCAACAGAGCCGCCTCGCCGAGCGCCGCCGCCGCGGCTTCGGCGTCGGCCGCCTCGACCCCGGCTTCCGTCGCGCGTGCCGCGTCGGCCGCCCTCGCGCGCGCCCGAGCCGCAGAAGAATCGGTCGCGGACGCGGCGGCGGCCCGGCGCGCGGCCGCTGTCGCTTCGCGCGCGGCCTCAACGCGGCCGTCGCGTGGCTCCGCAGCTGGCGCTGCGCGCTGCGCGCGCTCCAGCGCGCGCACCGCGCGCTCGGTGTCAGCCCGCGTCGCGCCGAGAGCCAGCTCAGCGGCGGCGAGATCGGCGGCGGCGAGGGCGGCGCGGCGTTCGGCAGTGGCCGCAGCACGCTCGGCCGCGTCGGCGGTAGCGGCCGCCGCGCAGGCCGCCTCCTCTCTCTCGCTGGCCACCACGGCCGCGTCGACAGCTTCTCGCTCGGCCTTGTCTGCCTCCTGGTGCGCCGCAAGGGCGGCGGACGCGGCCCCAGTCCTCTCAGCCGCCGCAGCCCCACCCCCCGCCGCCGCGTCGGCCGCGTCCGCTGCCGCGGTGCGCGCCGCCGCCTCGAGCGCCGCCGCCTCGTGCTCTGCGGCGCGTCGGGCCGCGCGCGCGTCACGCAGGCTAGCCTCGGCCGCGTCGGCGGCGGCCCGAGCAGAGGGCGCGTGCGCGTGCGCCGCAGCGCTGCGCTCGGCCGCCCCCCTCGCGCGCTCGCGCGCCGCCGCCGCCCGCGCCTCTGCCGCCGCCACGGCCGACGCCAGCCAACCACGCCTCCCGTCCAGCACCGACCGGTCGCGTGCCGCGGCGGCTGCCTCGCGGCGCAGCGCGGCGAGTTGGGTGGTGGTCAGAGAAGCGGCGGCGACCGCGTCGGCCCGCGCCTCCCGCGCACGGTCGCCGTCGACGTCGGCTTCCGCGGCCGCCCCGAGCTCGGCCTGCCACGCCGCGGTCAACTGGGCGGCGTCCAGGCGGGCGGCGGCGACTTGGGGGCGCGCGTGCTCCTGCGCGCCGCGCGCCGCGTCGGCCGCCGCGTCGGCCTCCAAGCGGCGCATGTTATGTTCCCGCACGTCGGCGCGCATGGCTTCCAGGTCGGTGAGGGCCGCCGACAGGTCGGCAGCCGCCGCGGCGGCCGCCGCGCGTGCGGCGGCCACGCCGCGTCCCGACCCTGCCGCCTCGCGCTCGGCGGCCGCCGCGTCCGCCGCCGCAGCGGCCGCGGCCTCCGTGGACGCCGCTTTGGCCTGCATCGCGGCCCGCCAGTCGTCGCGCGCGGCGGCGGCGTCGGCGCGCGCGGCGGCGAGGGCCGACCGCGCCGCGGCCGCGGCGTCCCGCGCGGCGGCCGCTTCAGACGCCGCCGCGTCCTGGTCCCGGCGAGCAGAGTTAGCTTCCCGCTCAACGGCGTCAGCGCTCGCCGCCTCCAGGGCCGCCACTTTCATCGCCGCGCGCACGCGCACCCCCACCTCCTCCCGCGCCCGCGCCGAGACCGCCAGGCCGGCGCGCGCCTCACGTAGACAGGCTTCCAGGGACGCCGCGTCCGCGGTCGCGGCGTCGGTCAACGCGCGGCGGGCGGTGGCCAGGGGGTCGCCGTTCTTTTTTTGGAAGGGGGGCGGCGGTCGGGCGGCTGGCACGGCCGCGGCCGCCGCCGGGGGCGTCGAGGGCGCATGCGGGGCCGCGGCCATGACCGTCAGCGGGCGGTGTGCGCGGCGGGTGCGACCTTTGAGGCCGACGCTCGGGTCGGGGCGGCCGTCGGCCGGCGTCGCTGCTCTCCCCACTACCCACACCGCCCGCCTCGCTCGCCGCCCCTCCCCCCGGGCGGGTGACCCCC